>PJUB01000022.1_pt1 | contig 256123 bp, 225 predicted proteins | sample 1512141 | NCBI WGS metagenome assembly PJUB01 (sample SAMN08177677, study PRJNA422409) | Soil metagenome, whole genome shotgun sequencing project. | isolation source: Soil enriched on filter paper: alkali lignin treatment | place: USA: Madison | collected 2015-01-15
TGATCGCCGACTGGATCCAGTTCTACAACCACCGGCGCCCGCACCAGGCGCTGGGGATGAAGACACCCGCTGAGGCATATGCTTTAGCGGCCTGACCTGTGCAGAAACTGCTGGGTCATTACAGGCGCGATCAGCAAGGATGTCTCCGCGCTGTTCACCGACGCCACCGAGGCCGAGGCCATCAAGCTCTTCGCCAATACCTATCTGGCGATGCGGGTGGCGTACTTCAACGAGCTCGACACCTACGCCTGCACGCACGGCCTGGACACCCGGCAGATCATCGAGGGCGTCTGCATGGACCCCCGCATTGGCGACCACTACAACAACCCGAGCTTCGGGTACGGCGGCTACTGCCTGCCCAAGGACACCAAGCAGCTGCTGGCCAACTACAGCGAAGTGCCGCAGCACCTCATTCGCGCCATCGTCGATTCGAACCGCACTCGCAAGGACTTCATCGCCGACCAGATCATCGCGCGGAACCCGAAGACCGTCGGGATCTACCGCCTGGTGATGAAGGCTGGTTCGGACAATTTCCGCGCCTCCGCCATCCAAGGGGTGATGAAAAGGATCAAGGCGAAGGGCATCGAGGTGATTGTCTACGAGCCGGTCCTCACGGAAGGCGAGTTCTACCGTTCGCGGGTGGTCAATGACATCGAACGCTTCAAGAGGCAGAGCGATGTCATCGTTGCGAACCGGATCACCGACGACATCCGGGACGTCGCAGGAATCGTGTACAGCCGCGACTTGTTCGGGTCTGACTGAGGGCGGCTAGTGAAGATCCTGATCACCGGTGCTGCCGGATTCGTAGGCTTCCACACTGCCAGGCGACTGCTAGGTCTGGGACATGAGGTGGTCGGTGTCGACAACCTCAACGATTACTATGACGTGAGGTTGAAGGAGGCCAGGCTAGCTCAGCTCGCAGGAACGCCCGGGTTCTCGTTCTTCAAGCTGGATCTGGCGGATCGCGACGGCGTTTCGCGGCTTTTCATGAACAATAGCTTTGACGCTGTGGTCCACCTGGGAGCACAAGCCGGCGTCAGGTATTCGCTGGAGAACCCTTTCGCGTACACCGATAGCAACGTCACCGGAACGCTGTCAATCCTCGAGGGTTGTCGCAGCAGTGGTATCGGCGACCTGGTCTACGCGTCGTCCTCGTCGGTGTACGGCGCGAATACAAAGCAGCCTTTCTCGACCTCCGATCGCGTGGACTCCCCCATCTCGCTCTACGCTGCCACGAAGAAGGCGAACGAGATGATGTGCTACGCCTATGCCCACCTGTATGGAATCCGCATCACGGGCCTCCGGTTTTTCACCGTCTACGGACCATGGGGCCGGCCGGACATGGCGTACTTCAAGTTCGCCGAGGCGATCCTTTCCGGCAAGCCGATCGACGTCTACAACAACGGGGACATGTCGCGCGACTTCACGTACATCGATGACATTGTCGATGGAATACAGACGCTCGTATGCGCACCTCCGCAGTTCGGCGCTGGCGCACCCCCTCACCGCGTGTACAACCTCGGCAACAACCGGCCCGAGCGTCTGCTGGACATGATCGCCATGCTTGAGGTCGCGCTTGGCAAGACTGCGACGAAGAACTTCCTCCCGATGCAGCCAGGCGACGTCCATTCCACGTATGCGGATATCGCCGCCAGCTCGGCGGATTTCGGCTACGCTCCACGCACGAACCTGGAAGAGGGCTTGGCGCGCTTTGCCAAGTGGTTCGTTGAGTATCGTTCCTCCGGAAGCAAGGGAGGCGCGAATGGATCCGCTCACTAAACCACGCGCCGCCGCCTTCCTCAGCATCAAGACACAGTTCGACAATCTCGGCGACGCCCTGATCAATCGCGAGCTGTGTGTTCTGGCCGCAGATCGTGTCAGGACGCTTGTCGACTTTTCCCGTTCGCCAGTCTCCTTCCAGCGATCAATGGGAGTGGATCAGCATCCGAATGTCGTAGCCATCCGCCGTTTCGGCTACGCACGACTTGTCGCTTCCATGTTGTGGTACCGGCTTCGAGGCTGGCACTGCTACTTCTTCCTGAACCCGGGCGGGCTTGGAGGAAAGAAGAAGTCCTTGAAGAGCATTGTCTCAGCGGCCGTGTACAACATCCTACTCGGGTTTCTCCGCATGGCAGGGGTCCGGATCTGTCATGTCGGCATATCTTTCGACCCGATGGATCCGCCACAGCTGGCAATCGCCAAGTGGCGAAGACGCCTTCTGTACTCATTCGCCGTCCGCGATCAGCTCAGCGCTGAGTATCTGAAGACGATTCGCATGCCGCCAGACGAGATCGTGCCGGATCTCTCATTCAATCTCTACCGGGGTGTCCGACCGAAGAAGGAGGAAACGGGACGGATTGCCTTCTCATTCCGGTTCGATGGGAAGACTGAGAGCAAGGTGATCGCTGCGGCGGTACACCGCATTACGGACCGCTTTGGTGCGGAGCGCGAGTTCGTCTTCGTGTCCCAGGTCGCTCGCGATGAACCCGGGATGAGGGCTCTGCACCGGAGTTGCCAAGAGGCAGGAATAAGGTCCTCGTTCCTTCCCTGCCACGACAGCATTGAGCAGCTTCTGGGTGCCTACGCAGAGTGTGAGGCGATCTACTCAAATCGGCTTCACGCGCTTCTGCTCGCCGCGCATGCCGGGGCGGCGCCCTACGCATTGGTTTCCAGCGGCGCACAGCCAAAGATCGAAGGTATGTTCAGGGACCTTGGACTCGATGACAGGCTTGTCTTCCTAGACGACGTTGATGCCACCAATCGTGAAGTGTCGCCCTTGGACCTGTCATTGTTCGAGTCCGAACATCGCTCGTTGCACAACTACTTCGACAGACTTCTACAGACTTCATCCCGATGACTACCGAGATCAATCGCGTTCTGGTCGGCGGCCTGGAGACCGTGTCCCTGTCACGGCGTGCCCTCGCCGAGGCCATGGTGCACGACTGCATGACAGCCAGGAGGGCAGGGAACGATTGGCTTCCAAAGCTTGTTTTCTCATCGAACGGGCAAGGAGTGGCCCTAGCCGCTGAGGACGCAGCCTTTCTGAAGGCGATGGCGACCGCCGACATCATCCACGCTGACGGCATGCCGGTGGTCTTCGCGAGCAAGCTGACCCGGCATCCACTCCCAGAGCGAATCGCCACCACCGATTTTTTCCATGATGCGGCCGAAGCAGCAACCGAACACAAGCTCAAGTTCTTCATGCTCGGCGCGACGGAGGCCCAGAATGAGGCTGCGGTCCGATCCATTTCCAGAATGTACCCCTCGCTGAAGATAGTGGGTCGCCGGAATGGATACTTCACAGAGGCGGAGGATGAGGACGTTTGTGCTGAGGTCAGGGCCAGCGGCGCCGATGTTCTTTGGGTCGCGCTAGGAAAGCCCAAGCAGGAGTTCTGGTCGGTGAGAAACCGGCACCGCCTTGCCGGGGTCGGTTGGGTCAAGACATGTGGCGGGCTATACGCGTTCTTGGCCGGAGACGCGCCCCGAGCGCCTCAGTGGATGCAGTCGCTCGGGCTGGAGTGGCTGTACCGTGGCCTCCAGGAGCCGCGTCGGCTGGGGACGAGATACCTTGTGACTAACCCTTACGCCTTCTATCAACTGGTGCGGCGCACCGAATGGAGCCGCTGGCAACGATGAACGAGACAGTCTCACTCAAGCAAAAGGCGATCCGCCACCTGGAGCGGCACCACAGCGAGCTCTATGGCTTTTGGATGGGGAGCAATGCCATTCCTCAGGTGAGCCTCGAGGCCCACTGCGACCTCGTCTATTCGCTCTTCCTGCTTGGCTCAGTGAACGAGATTCATCCGAGTGCGGTAACCGCATTCGGTGACTATGCACGGGCACTGCATCTGCCTTGCTACGGCGAAAGCGGCCCCGCAACAGTCTCAGTCCATAACTGTGCTTATCTTTTTGGCGCACTCAACCTGTTGCGCCGCGACGGAGAACCGCATCCATTGGCCGCGGTAGTGGATGTGCGGAAGCTCAGCTTGCAAGGGCTCGTCGACCCAGCTACTCAGCTACCTCTTTTTCCGGCCAAATGGACCCATCACAATTGGCGGGTAAGCCATTGGCTTGGAGGCATTCCGTCGCTGCTTTTGTCGCTCGAGCGCAGTGGCATGGGGCTGCCGTCAGATTTCGATGGCATTTCCGGGAAGGTGCGCAGTGTGTTGTCCGCTCTGGTCGACAACCAGACGGGGCTGATCCGCGCATACAAGAGTCAAGCAGTCCAACGTCTCTTCCGGATCGCATACGGTCTTCGTCATGACCCTGATCTCGGCGACCTAGGTGGCATCGCTCATATTCTCTGGGTTGACCACGCACTCGGCCGCAGATACACGGCGCCTGATAATCTTCTTAGCTTAGCCACAGACCAGTTTCTCTCACGTGCACCTTTCATGGAGAAGGTCCCGTATTGCCTCGATTTCGACATCGTGCAGATCGTACGTACTGCGGCCGAGCAACTTGGGGTGGAGAATGAAGCGTCGAGACAGCGTGCGCGCGCGATGATGGGCGCCATCGATGATTTCTTCGACAACCCGAGCTCGACGTATACATTGCACAAGCTTCCCGGTGCACTCGCTACGTACCACGAGTGCGCCCTGCTTTGCGGCGAGGGCATCACGTGGCTTGAATCGGGCCAGCCAGTTGACATCATCCAGCACGCCAACTGGCTTTGAGCGGAGAATTCATGAGCAGCCCCCTTTTGTCGGTAGTCATCCCGACATACAACCGCGCCGCACTCATCGAGTCAACGCTGCAATCTGTCCTCAAACAGAGCGTCCAGCATCTGGAGGTCATCGTCGTCGACGACGGTTCCACCGACGGCACCGCCGAGGTGGTCGACAGGATCGCGATGGGTGACCCCCGGGTCCGTTATGTAAGCCAGCCCAATTCGGGTGCCAACACTGCGCGGAATAGAGGAATCGACGAGGCGCAGGGTCCGTATCTCGCCTTGCTCGATGCAGACGACCATTATCTTCCGACGCACCTCGCCGAAAGCCTCGAGGCGATCCAGGCGCATCCTGACCACGTCATATACGGTCGGATTATCGTCGATCGCGGCAATGGGCATTCGTTCCTGAAGCCACCGCGCGGCATCGCACAGGGCGAGCCAATGTCGGAATACCTGATGTGCGCCCAAGGGTTCATCCAGACATCGACGCTTGTCATGAAGACGGAGACTGCAAGGGACGTGCGTTACACCGAGGGCCTCGCGAACGGACAGGATGTCGATTTCGCATTACGCCTCCACCACGCGGGTCACCATTTCTTCATGCGTGACAGGGCAACTGTTGTTTGGCGCGATGTCGCCGACCCCAATCGCATTTCCGCGTCCTCGAGCCCCGACTCCAGGGCAGCGTGGCTCGAGAAGGTTCGGCCGCTCCTTACAGACAAAGCCTATTGGGGGTACAAGGGCTGGTTTCTCGCAAAGGCCTACGCCCAGCGCGGCCAGCTTGGAACGGCCTTGCGCCTTTACGCCTCGGCCGTTCGGAGGTCGGCGTATGGGCCAGCGCTGTCCGCGAGAGTCGCCGCGCAGATTCTTCTACATGGACGCTGGTATCGCCGCCTCTCGGAAATGTACCTTGCGATGCGAAAGCATCGGAACCAAGCGGCCTGATGCAACAGACGGCACGACTCTCGATCATCCAGAATATTGATAGACCGCGGCTCCCGCTCATGACCAAGCAACTCCCCCCATCTCGCCGGTCTGGGGTGACGACATCACCGGTAAAGGCGGTTGGACTTCTGATGGGTCTTGCCGCGGCCACGCCGGCACTGGGCTCGCCGTTCCCGGGCATCCCGCTCCGTCCGTGGCATGTGTTCGTTCTGCTTGCATTCGCGTTCGCGGTCTTCCATCGCATAAGGGCACGCGGACTGCTGATACCCAAGCTGCCAGCGCTTGATCTCGCAGTTCTGTTGACCGTTTTTGTAACTGGCGTAGTAGAAATCTTCAATGCCGGCTACCTGAACTATGCGCCTGATTACATCATAGTGCTCAGGCCGGCCATTTGGCTTGTCATCTACTGGTCAGCGCGCTACACCGTCAGCTCGATCGAGGATGCGCGGAAGCTGTTGAAATGGTTCATCCTTCCTGCTTTTCCTTCCGTAGCGCTTGGTTTCGCACAAGTATTGGGGGTGGAGGCCGTCCAGCAGGCGATAGCCACACTTGCCCCCGATGGGACTGGATTCATCAACCGCCTCGAGAGCGGTGGACTGATCCGCGCTACCGCCTTCGTTCAACACTGGACCTCCTTCGGCTCATATTTGTGCACCATAGCCGCGGCAGGCGGGTCCCTTCTTATACTCTCGCATGTCTACGGTATCGGGCGCCCTGCCGCGGCGTGGCTCACCCTTGCGGTTTGCGGCCTTGGTGTAATGTGTACGTTCACACTCGCTCCCATTGTGACTGTCTTAGTCATCTCGGTTGTTTCCGCCATGGTTGCAAGGGCCATCGGCCGGATTGCACTGATAGTTGCGATCGCAGGATTTCTGAGTGCCGCCACGCTTGGCCCCCTCCTTGCCGAGAGATTCCATCAGCAGTTCGAGATGAAACGCGGTGCAACGAGCGATAGTGGTTTGAATCTTGTTCCATCCACGCTTCTTTATCGTTATCACATCTGGATATCGGAAACCGTGCCCATGATTGCGGAACGGCCGGCCACGGGCTGGGGCACAAATGTCTATGAGCTTTTGACGGGGAAGGTCGACAGGGACCGTATCTATCCGACAGGTCTTGCGCATATCTCGGCCGAGTCGCAATGGCTGTACTTCATGATGACCTTCGGCGCTATCGGGCTTTCCAGCTTTGTCCTGGTGATTATCGCCGTGGGTCGATTGGTGCGGCAGGGATTCGTAGCCGGCGCGAGGTGGATCGCGGTCCCGCTGGCAGCGCTGCTGCTCATCTCGCTCCTGTCATCCACGACGGCGCCTGTTTATACGAATCATGGGTTGCCGACCGGCATGTGGCTCCTGTTGGGACTGCTCGCAGCATTCGTTGGCTCTCAGGCGCTCCGTGGTAGACAGTCATTGCATCACGCACCCTGACTGCATCGGGGCAGATTTGTCAGCCACTTGGCTCGTCGCGAGGCACCAGCATTGCCAGACTCTGACGTGACGCGCCAGCTCATTGGCCTGGGCTCATCCCAACCGGATGCGACGCGCGGCGTCGATCTATAAGAAGCAGGACCAGATGACAAAGACCAAGGCTATCGCCAAGAACTCCCTGCACCTGTACTGCCGCATGTTGGTCGTGCTGGCGGCCAGCCTATACACCGTGCGTGTGGTCCTGAACGCACTTGGTGTAGATGACTTTGGCATTTATGGCGTCGCCGGCGGCATGGTGGCGCTCTTCGCGTTCCTCAACTCTACGATGACTCGGGCCGCTCAACGGTTCCTGGGCGTTGAGCTCGGCCGAGGCGATCCAGAGGCTTCGAACCGAACATTCAACGCGATCCTCGCCGCGAATGCTGCGATTGCCTTGTTTGTCGTCCTCGTCAGCCTGACGCTTGGGCTTTGGCTACTAAACAACAAGTTGAACATCCCGCCATCGCGGCTGGATGCCGCCCGCATCGTCCTCTTCTATTCTGTCGCGACCACAGCGGCGATGATCCTGCGGACGCCGTTCAGTGCGGTGATAATCTCCCGCCAACGAATGTGGTTCTTCTCCGCGACAAGCATAGGCGAGGCTGCCCTCAAGTTGGGAACTGCGTTCGCTATTTCCCACTCCCCCGATGGGGTGGATAAACTTGAGTTGTACGCGATCCTTACCTGCGCCGTCTCCTGGCTGCTCCTTGCATGTTACGTCATGTTCTGCAGGCGGCATTTTTTAGAATCCCGGATTCGCGTTGTCAATCGCTGGGAGCCTTACCGCACGCTGGGAGCTTTTGTGAGCTGGAGTTTCATTGGTAACTTTGCTTATGTCGCACGCACCCAGGGCGTGAACGTATTGCTGAATATATTCTTTGGCACATCCCTCAACGCTGCGTACGGAGTGATGAACCAAGCCCAGGGCGCTGCCAGCCAGTTCACCAACAGCTTTGAGCTCGCCCTCAGCCCCCAGATCTACCAGAGTTACGGCAAGGGAGACAGAGCGGCGGTACTTTCGCTCGTCAGCTTTGGGTCGAAACTGAACTTCATGCTGTTTGCGGTACTTGTCGGACCCGCGATTTATGGGATGGATTACGTCCTCAACCTCTGGCTTGGGAGATCTATCGATTATCTCACCCAGTTCGTCATCTGGATGCTGATTCTCCAGCTGATTGAAACAATCTCCCAGCCTCTTATGGTCGCGGCACTGGCTACCGGAAACATCAAGAGATATCAACTGGCCGTAGGTGGAACGATACTGTTAAACCTACCGCTCACCGCCCTAGCGTTTTCGCTCGGCTACGGCCCGACATCCTTCCTCTACATCGCTGTCGTCATTCATCTACTTACGTTCGCGCTACGACTTGCGTTTATGCGCCCAATGATCGGGATGAACATTGCGCTGTTCCTGAGGGACGTCGGTGCGCGCCTCGCCGTCGCGTCAATCTTGGGGGCCGCGGCCGTCGTTGCATGCCGCTGGTACTTCGGGAACCCCGGAAGCCTACTTGAACTGCTTCGCGGAAGCATTGTTCTATTACCGGTAATCGTTGCCATCTGCGTGCTGGTCGGCCTAACAGCCCCTGAGCGGAGAATGCTCATCAGCAAGCTGGCAAGTAAAGTTGACGCCCTCAAGAATCGCAACGCATAGAGCCAAGCCACGAATGGACACATCCGGTTTCATCTTTATCGATCCGCTCGAAATGGAAGGCGCTCGTGAGGCATTGCGTGCAGGTAATCTCCAGTTGCGAGATCGTTACATGCAGCTTCTCCAGTTGGCTGACGCCGCCCTAGTCCGGGCTCCGACATCCGTGATTGATAAACCTGCCCCCGCGCCCTCTGGAGACAGACACGACTTCTTTGCGATCGGCGCATATTCCTGGCCGAATCCAGAAACAGCCGATGGCCTGCCATATGTACGTCGTGACGGTGTACACAACCCGGAGGCGTACACTTCGGAAAGGTACGACAAAGGCCGTTTTCAGACGTTCGTGAACGACGTCTGCCTGTTGAGCACCGCCTTCTTCTACAGCGGTAATCAAGCATATGCAGCGAAGGCGAAAGAGATTCTCAGGCGCTGGTTCGGGAATCCTTCCACACGTATGAATCCGAGCTTTCGATATGCCGCCGCTCATCCGGGTATCAGCGACGGCAAGCACTCCGGAATAATCGAGGGTGTGATTCTCATTGAAATGCTCGACCACCTGGTCTTGCTTGAGAGGCAGCGGGTGCTGGATCAAGACGAGATCCGAATTATCCAGAATTGGTTCAGGGAGCTCAGCGATTGGCTCGTCACAAGTGAGTTTGGGAGAAGAGAGTTTCTGACTTCCAATAATCACGGGTCGTATTATCTGGCACAAGTGATGACATTTTCATCCTATGCTCAACTCCATGAGAGGGCCCACGCATCTGTGCGCTTTGCGAAGCGACAAATCCATCACCAATTCTCCGCGGATGGAAGCCTGCCGGCGGAGCTGGCGCGATCCAACTCGTTCTTCTATTCAATTTATGGGTTGCGTGCATTTGTGATTCTTGCCCGCGCCTCAGAGCAGTATGGAGTCGATCTGTGGAGCTATCGCCGTCCTAAGGAGACTGCTGCCGTGATGGCGCAGGCCTTCCGGTTCATGCTTCCATACCTCTCTGGACACCGCGAGTGGTCGGGAAAGAGATTGGACTCCGGCCACACTCCGCACGCGCTCCAGATGTGCAGGATCGCCGGGCGGGCGTATCGAGCGAAGTCCTTCGATGACGCAGTGTGCTTCCTGACCTCCCAGACTGGCGCTGTCTCAGAGACCGATTCGGTCCTTGGATGGGCATGCCGGGTGGCGACTGCAGAAGGGACAACTTCTTTTGGGCCTATCGACTTTGACAAGCCGCTCCCCCGGCATGGCGCTGAATCAACTCCCTTCGCGATCAAGGCGATGAAGGGCTTGACCATGCTCGGCCTCTGGCCCCGCGGAAGACTGCGATAGGTCGATAACGCGACGAGTACCCCATCCCTTCAAGCTCAGCTAGGTAAACACATGGCAGTAGAGGTCATTCACTGGAATCCCAATCGCCCGTTGACTAAGGGCCTTCTGGGTAAAATGATTCCGATACGGCGCCCCGTCAATAATTTCGGCGACCTGCTTGGCCCGGAGATCGTCAGGCGTATTGCCATGCGCCGAGTGGGCGCGACCGACTGGGATAGTGCCCGAGGGCGACTCCTCGCCGTAGGCTCGATTCTTTCCTTGGCGAAGCCCGGGGATGTGGTTTGGGGAATCGGCGTGAATGGCAAATCGCTCGAGAAAGGATATGAGCTTGCTGACGTATCCTTTCGGGCAGTCCGCGGGCCGCTAACTCGTGACTTTGTCAACCAACACGGCGGGAAGTGTCCGGCGGTTTATGGAGATCCAGGACTGCTGGTTCGAAAATTATGGGGCGATGAGGAGCTTCAGGCCCAATCGAGTGATGTGACCATAGTGCCCAACCTCAATGACCTGAAGCACTACGACCTGCAAGACCCTCGAATTCTGCTGCCGACTTCGCCCCTCAAGCACTGCCTCGCCCGACTGCGGAACAGCAAGTTTGTCGTGGGCTCATCATTGCACGGCATCGTCGTTGCCGAGTCTTTTGGCGTACCTGCACGATTGATCCACTCTGGCGCGGAGCCGGAGTTCAAATACCTCGACTATTACCGGGGAAGCGGCCGCAGCGGCTTCCGTGCGGCCCGCTCAGTGCAGGAGGCAATCGACGAGGGTGGAGAGCCTTTGCCGTCCTGGGATGACGCTTCTTTGCTGGAAGCGTTCCCCTGGGATCTCTGGCAGCAGGCACTGCCTAGGTAGTAATTCAGAGACCTTTTCGGCGGACTCTTGCCCTGAGATAGGCCTCGTGATGCTGCTTTCCGATGACTGGCCAGTCACGCTCTTTCAGGCTTGGCACCGCAGATCGCGCCCCCGACCTCACTAACCTTAGAGTGTCGCGAACGATCTCACCGGTCAGTTCGCCGTCATACATATTGACCCACGCTTCACCTACCTCTTGGGCAAGCAGTTCGTTGGTAGGCGAGCGTGGCGCCAGTACGGGGCGTCCAAGCGACAGTGCCACAAGAATCGCGCCGGAGTTATGCATTTCTTTGTAGGGGAGGATCACCATCTCCGCTTTATAGATTTCGGTGGCAAGCACATCGTCGGGAACAAACTCTAGACGAGAGGTGATGCGAGCGTCGGCTGCGCACGCCTCTTCGACAAGCGCACGGAGCTCTTGCGACGGCTTGCCGACCACACGCAGTGACAGACCTGGGGCATCCATCGAGCGGAACACCTCAAGGAGTCGTTCCACACCCTTGTACGGTCGAATCAGCCCGAAGTACAACAACCGGCCGGATTCGCTATCCGAAACCACTGCGCCCGGATAGCGACCGATGTAGTGGCCGTGAAGAATCGTCACGCCCTTTGCGGGATCCATCGGGGTGGTGGGGTTGAGGCGGATGTATACATCGGTGGCCTCGTCGAGCTTGTCCAACAGAAGCTCTTCGTCCGAATCTCCCGGCTCGTGTGGTTTGAGGTTGTGTAAGGTCCTAACCACGGCGATTTTGGACAACCTGAACCGCGCCAGGAGTGCCCTGAACAGGAGCTTCTTCACAAAACTGCTGACAGGATTCTTTGCGCGCACCAGCTGCTCGGGCCAGTGGACATGGAAGACGTCATATCGACCCAGAAGGGCGGTATGCCAAGAGAAGTATTTATAGATGGTCTCGGGAGATTTTCCCTCCGAGAGCTGAACCACATATCTCAAAGTACCGTCAGGCGGTGCGAGGGACAAGAGAACGGTTACTGGCATATGCATTCCTCGTATGGCTCTAGTTATCTATTCTAATGCGGCAATATCGCAACGGGAGCGGTGGCATGATCCGTTCCCCTATCGCAGGAGCATGACGGTGTCGCAAGCCTCTCGAGGAGCCCGCAATAGCATGATAGCCGCCGCATCGCACTCGAGGTTGACACGTATCGGACATCTCGCCAGTGCTGGCGAACGCCCCCGCCGTCCCGGCTTGCAGCGCTTCGCTGGATGGTTGCCAAGCCTGTTAGTAGCCTTCCTGCTTGTGCTCCCTCCCGCCCTGTCCCAGGCGGCAGGCCGCTCTACGGCACATGTGTTTGTCTCGTTCTCTCCCGAGCAGCTTGCCTGGAGCAAGGATCGTGTCGCGGCTGGCGACAGCAGGCTGGAGCCTGCTCGCGCCGAGCTTCTTGCACGTGCCGAGCGGGCACTGCAGCGCCCGCCGCTCTCGGTGGTGGACAAGCGAGGCACTGCCGCCTCAGGTGACAAGCAGGACTTCTACTCGATTGGGAAGTACAGCTGGCCCGGGACCTCCATGGACGGCCCTTACGTGCGGCGGGATGGGAGGCGCAATCCTGAGGCTGACAGCAAGGACTATGACAAGCGCAACTTCACCGAGACGGTTCGCCGGATCAATACTCTGGCCCTGGCTTACCATCTGAGCGGTGACCCCCGGTATGCGAGGAAGGCTGGCGAGTTCCTCAGAGCCTGGTTCATCGATCCAGGTACGCGCATGAATCCCAACCTGCGCCACGCTGCGGTGCAGCCGGGGGTCAACGACGGATCGTATATCGGGATTATCGAGGGCGTGCTGCTGGCTGAGATGCTGGACTACGTCGCGCTTCTGGAGGGATCGGGTGCACTTTCCGCGGCGGATGAAGCGTCGCTGCGTGCGTGGTTCGGCCAGTTGTCCACTTGGCTTGTGAAAAGCGACTTCGGAAAGAAGGAGGCCGCCTCCACCAACAACCACGCGACCTGGTATCGCGTCCAGGTGATGGCCTATGCGCTTTACAGCGGGGACGAAGCGATGGCCCGCTCGATGTTGCCGGCTGTCCGCGAACAGCTGCGGCGCCAGATCACTGCCGATGGCAGCATGCCGCGCGAGATGCGACGGGCGAATCCGTCGATGTACGCTGTCTTCGGGCTTCGGGCGTTCGTGTCTGCGGCTCGCCTCTCAGAGCATCTGGGCGACTCTCTCTGGGCCGAGGAGGCACAGGGACGCCGCATTCTCGAGGAAGCCCTCGCATTTCTGGCGCGGGCCCAGCTTGATGGCGGGCTGCTACGCGGAACCAGGTCCCGCGTGGAGCCAGACCAGTATGCGGTCCAGGTGTTTCGGCTTGGCGCGCAGGCGTACTCGTCCTCCGAGTTCAATGAGGTGCTCGCCTGGCTGGCGAGCCAGAAACCCAAAACCGACCGGTACATCTGGCTGTTGGGTCCACTGGAATATCCCAATCCCTAGGCACCAGATCCACCAAGGTCCATTCGCACGCAAGCCCCTGCCCAGCACCAGGATGATCCTTATTCCAACATGGAGACTGACTTAATGATTCCCGTGATCCTCTCAGGCGGTTCCGGCACCCGCCTGTGGCCGTTGTCCCGCGAGGCTTACCCCAAACAGTTCCTTCCCCTTGTGGGCAACGACACTCTCCTACAGGCGACGTGGCAGCGTGTCGCGGCGCTTGCGTCGGCGCCGGCGCTGGTGGTGGCCAACAGCGAGCATCGCTTCATGGTGGCCGAGCAGCTGCGACAGGCCGGTTGCAAGCCGGCGGCCGTGTTGCTTGAGCCGGTCGGGCGCAATACCGCACCGGCGATAGCGGTGGCGGCCCTGCAGGCCATCGCCGACGGAGGTGACCCGTTGCTGCTGGTGCTGCCTTCGGACCATGTGATCCGTCACGCGGACGCGTTCCGCGAGGCGGTCGCCGACGCCACCCCGGCAGCGTTGTCCGGGCAGCTTGTCACCTTTGGCATCGTGCCTACTGGCCCGGAGACTGGCTACGGCTACATCAAGGCCGGCGTCGGGGAGGGGGCACGGCCCGTCGAACAGTTCGTGGAGAAGCCGGACCTGGAGACAGCGCGGAGGTATGTCTCCGCAGGCAGCTATTACTGGAACAGCGGCATGTTCCTGTTCAAGGCATCGCGTTATCTAGAAGAGCTAGGTCGGCTGCATCCGCAGATGCTGGCCGCATGCAAGGCGGCGTTCGATGGTGCGACCCGCGACGAGGACTTCGTGCGCCTTGATAAGGCCGCCTTCGCGGAATGCCCGTCCGATTCCATCGACTATGCCGTGATGGAGAAGACAGGCGCTGCGGCGGTCCTTCCACTGGACGTCGGCTGGAACGATGTTGGCAGCTGGGCAGCGCTGTGGGAAGTGGCCGAGCAGGACGGAGACGGCAACGCCCATCATGGCGACGTGATCGCCAGCGGTTGCCGCAACACGCTGGCGTGGGGCGATGGCAGGCTTGTAGCGATGCTCGGGCTCGAGGACATCGTCGTGGTCGACACCGACGACACAGTACTGGTGGCCCACAGGGACAAGGTGCAGCAGGTCAAGGAAATCGTGGGCCGGCTCAAGTCGCAGGGCCGCTCTGAAGCGAGCCTGCACCGTAAGGTCTATCGCCCATGGGGCGCCTACGATTCCATCGACATGGGGGAGCGGCACCAGGTCAAGCGGATCACGGTGAAACCGGGCGCAGCCCTGAGCCTGCAGATGCACCATCATCGCGCCGAGCACTGGATCGTGGTGAGTGGCACGGCGGAGGTGACCTGTGGTGACAAGGTCGTGTTGCTGACCGAGAACCAGAGCACCTATATCCCGCTCGGTGTAACCCACCGGCTGCGGAATCCCGGCCGGCTTCCCCTAGAACTTATCGAGGTGCAGTCGGGCAGCTATCTGGGCGAAGACGATATCGTCCGGTTCGAAGACGTCTACGGACGCGGGTGATCGGTAGGACGTCACCGACCAGTGATTCGAATTCTGTCCGGCACGCTGCCGGACAGCAATGGCCACCGGACGTCCATCCTGGCGCCCGGTGGCTTTGCTCCCTCAGCGCGACGTACGCAGCGCGCTGGTGGAAATGGCCGAAAAGCAGATCCCCACGGCAACCGCGCCGAGGCAGGCACCGCACAGCGCACCAGCTACAAACATCATCATGATGGCCTCCCCCGAAGGCATCGCGGACCCCATCCGCGGGGCTATCGTCGCAGGTTTGTTTTATGTGAAATGTTGATATCGGTCACATCCCTCCACTTTTTCCGCTTGACAGGCTTGTCGCGCCCGGAGAGTGCGACACCGACGTCCGCGAACCAGGGTTCGCTGGGCAGGAGGGGGAGGCGCCTGCCGGGTAGCGCCAGCGCCAGGATCAGCACCGCGACCAGCAGCGGGGCCATGCGGATGGAAGGGCCACGCCGGCGTAGTGCGCGTGCACCCACGCCGCCGGCGGTGGCGCCCAGCAGGGCCCCGGCGATCACTTCCGATACCGGGTGCGCGCCCAGCGGAACCCGCGAATAGCCGATGAGGCCGGCGAGCACCGTGCCGGTCACCAGGCCCACGAGCCGCCCGGCCGGGCGATCCGGCGGGACCGCAAGCATCAGCACCACCGGCCACACCGCGAAGGCCAGGGCCGTGTGTCCGCTGAAACAGGTCAGGTCCCACGCGCGCACGCCCGTACCCCACCCGTAGAAGCTGATCTTGCTCGCGGCCGTGAGCAGGCAGGCGGTGGCCACCGCCAGCCACCAGCGCAGGACCGGGCCCCAGGCACCAGGGGCCTGGACCATCGTGGCCAGGCCCATCGCGCAGGCGAGGGGAAGAAGGTACAGCGCGCTTCCGGGAGCGACGAACCAGTGCCAGTTCATCGGCCAACGGCGCGGAGGATGCGGGTGCGGATGTGCATATGCCTGTCCTTGTGCGATCGCAGCATGGCACGCGCCGCGGGCGGCGGTGAAGGTTCCCGGCCGCGGGGTTCATGCGGCGGCGGGCTCCAGCAGTACGCTTCCAGGGCAGGCACGCACAGGCGGACACAGTCATCGTGTTTCCGCTACACTTTGCGCCCGCCCGATCGCCCCAGTGGCCCGGGACGCGGCACGCGCCTGTAGCTCAGCCGGATAGAGTAGTGGCTTCCGAAGCCATTGGTCGGGGGTTCGAATCCCTCCAGGCGCGCCATTTCCCCCTGCGTTCCCCGCCCGTTGGCCGGCCGGAGGTCGCCCGGCGGGCGCGGATCCCGGGCCACCCTGCTGGCCAGACCCGCACTCCCTGCGCAGTGCCGTCCACCTTCATCGCCCGGCGACGCGCGGGGCGACAGGCTGACGGCCATTGCCCACGCCGGAGATCCCCATGCGCCTCGCGATCCTCGCCCTGCCCGCCTGCCTCGCTCTGGCGGGGTGCACCTCGGCCCCGCTGGCCTCCTCCGTGGAGCCGATCGACGGCGTGGTTTCCGGCCAGTGCCATACCGATATGGTCCGCGGCGCGGTCGGGCTGGCGGCCTCGGCCACCACGGTGGAGCGGGCGCGCGTGGACAGCGACAGCACCGAGGTACTGGTCGTGCGCGGCCAGGCCGACCGCCCTGGCAGCGCTACCCTGCCCGAGCCGGGCACCGGGGGCGCCGGTGGGCCGCGCCTGGTGGTGGAGACCGGGGACAACAACGCGATCACGGCGTTGCGTTGCGGCTGAGGCCGTGCCGCGGGGGGCACCCGTACCGCTGCATCGGGCAGGGGTGACCGCCCCGGGAGCTACCCGCGGGAACGGGCCTGGGTGAAGTGCAGGCGTTGCAGTACGCCGCGCAGGCGCCGCCGCGCCGCGCACCGTCGATGCCTGTGCAACCTGGGCGAGGGGGCGAACGGAATCCTCCCCGGATGCGACCTTCGGCCTTGTCCGGGCTACGCCCGGAATCCTGGATGGCCGCAGTGCCGCAAAGGAACTGCCGCTTCCGCGCCCGAGCGCGAGTGGGTCCAAGCGCGGCTGGACGCGGCGCAGCAGGCCTGGTGCGGGGACTTGGCGCCTGCCACGCTCAATATAGGTTCCACCACGGCCATCACCAGCACCTGCGCGACCAGCGCCCCGAACATCAGGCCGCGACTGCGTGGACCACCAGTGCCGGCGACATCACCGCCGACCCGGGCGGGTGGCGGCGCGCACCTCCCGGATCGTCCCGTTACATAGAGGCAGACGCCCTGTCGCGCCCGGCCCGGTTACAGGCTCGGCGGCTGGCCGGTGGTGGCCATCGCCTTGCGGTGCGCGCGTCGCAGGAACACCAGGGCCGCCGCTTCCCACTGCCGGTCGCCGCGGCAGGTGCCACAGCCCCGGTGCAGGCTGCCATCGCGCCAGCCGTCGAACACGCACGGGTCGATGTACGCCTTGCGACAGACCGAAGGCGTGTTGCCCAGCAGTGACGCCACCTCGCGCACCACCTGCAGCTGCTGGGCGCTGCATTCGCGCTCGCTGGCCGCGGCCTCGCCGAGGGTGGCCAGCGCGCGCATCGCCGCCACGGTGCCGCCCCAGGTGCGGAAATCCTTGGCGGTGAAGGCCTCCCCCATCACCTCGTGCAGGTAGTCGTTGACCTGGTTGGACTGGACCGGCTGGACGTTGCCGTCGTCATCGCGGTACTGGAACAGGCATTGCCCGGGCAGGTCGCGGCAGCGGCGTACCAGCTGCGCCAGGCGGCGGTCGTCGACCACCGCTTCCTGGCGCTGGCCCGCCTTGCCGCGGAACGCGATGTGGGCACGCCCGCCGGCGACGAAACGCACATGGTGGTTGCGCAGGGTGGTCAGGCCGTAGGAGCGGTTCTGCTGCCGGTAGGTCTCGTTGCCGACGCGCAGCAGCGTGTGGTCCATCAGCGCCACGACCATCGCCAGCACCTTCTCGCGCGGATAGCCCGGCAGCGCCAGGTCGCGCCGCAGCCGCCGGCGCAGGGCCGGCAGCGCCTTGCCGAAGGCGACGATGCGTTCGAACTTGCCCTGGCCACGGTGCCGGGCCCAGTCCGGGTGGTAGCGGTACTGCTTTCGGCCGCGCGCATCGCGGCCGGTGGCCTGCAGGTGGCCGCGCGGCTCGGCGCAGATCCATACGTCGGTCCAGGCCGGCGGAATGGCCAGGGCGCGGATCCGCGCGAGGCTGGCGCGGTCGCGGACCGGCTTGCCGTCCGCGTCGCGGTAGCCGAAACCCTTGCCCTGTCGCCGGCGACGGATCCCGGGCTCGGCGTCGGTCATGTGGACCAGTCCGGCACGGTCGGCGTCGCGCCGCGCAACGTCGGGATCGGTGGCGGGCGCGGGCGTGGACAGGGCGGTGGCTCCTCGGGAGGGAGCGCCAGTCTCGGCGGGACACCGCATGGAAGGCGTCAACGCCCCACGCGGTTAACGCGCTGCGAATGCGGCATCCTTCACCCTTCTCACCCTGCCTTCACCGGAGACCCGAATGCGCATCCGTCCCCGACTGCTCCTCCCGCTCGGCCTGCTTTGCCTGGCCGCGTGCGCCGGCCCCGACATGGCCGCCAACGATGGCGACGAGGGCGAGCGTGACCAGGCCCTGCTCGATGCCCGCGACGCTGCCGACTCGGCCGCGGCCCGTGCCGATGGCAGCAGCACCGCGCCGCCCCCGCCCAGTTGCGATGCCACCCCGGTGCAGGGGCTGGTCGGCGAGACCGCCAGCGAAGGGGTGGTTGGGCAGGCGCGCACCGATGCCGGCGCCGACACTGTGCGGACCCTCAAGCCGGGCCAGGCGGTGACGCTCGAGTTCAACGGCGCGCGCCTCAACATCGAGGTCGACGCCGACAACCGGATCGTGTCGCTGCGCTGCGGTTGAGGCCCACCCGCGTCGCATCCGGCGCGGGCGCCTGCCCGCGCCGCGACCTTCCATCGTTGCGCTGCCCCACTGACGGTGGTGCCCCGGGGCCGGGGCTTCCACGCCAGCGCGCCTGACCTGTTCACCCGTATCGAAGGGTTTTGGCGACGGGCCGCCATCGGGCGCACGTGGCTGCGTGCGTACCCGTCCGGTCGGGTCCGGTCCTGCGACCGCCCGCTGGTTGCTCATCGCACGAGCGCAGTGCGCCGCTGTCTGGGCGGACATGTGCACATCCGGCGATACGTGCGCCCACGGCCATGGCACGGCCCTGACGCGGGTCCGGCGGCCCGCTTTGTGCGCCGGCCTCGGGCAGGGGCCGGACATCGCGCGCGAGGCGATGCCGGGACGCGGAATGACAGTTGCAGATGCATGTATTTTCCATGCGCGCCCGCAGCTTGCGGCACCGCAACAACTGTGTTTTATTCGGGCATTCCGGCGGCAAACTGGTAGCGCACGTTTCTCATGAAACCGTGTGCGGTGCCGCCCTCGCCCGCGTTCGGGGAAATGCCCGGCACGCACGTTCCTCGAGGCACAGATGGCCCCCCGCAACCGCCACGGGCTCCAGCAACCGCTCGGACTCTACGACCCTTCCTCCGAGCGGGACGCATGCGGCTTCGGCATGATCGCCCAGCTCGACGACCAGCCGTCCCGCGGCCTGGTCGACACCGCCATCGCCGCGCTGTCGCGCATGACCCACCGTGGCGGCGTGGCCGCCGACGGCCTGACCGGCGACGGCTGCGGCCTGCTGATCCGCCGTCCCGAGCAGTTCCTGCGCACCCTCGCGCAGGAAGCCGGCATCGCGCTGGAGCCGGGCGCGCGCTTCGCCTCGGGCCTGGTGTTCCTCCCGGACGAGCAGCTGCTGGCGCAGCGCTGCCGCGAGACCCTCGAGCACGAGCTGCGACGGGCCGGGCTCAGCATCCTCGGCTGGCGATCCCCGCCCACAGACACGCGTGTCTGTGGGGAACTGGCAAGGCAGACCCTGCCCCTGATCGAACAGGTGTACGTCCAGGCCGGCACCGGCCAGGACGAGGAAAGCTTCAACCTGGCGCTGTTCCTGGCGCGCCGGCGCAGCGAACAGCAGCTGCACGACATCGCCGACTACTACGTGGTGAGCCTGGCGGCCCACAGCATCGGCTACAAGGGCATGGTCCTGCCGGACAAGCTCTCAGGCTTCTACCTGGACCTGCAGCGTCCGGAACTGGCCTCCAGCGCGGTGGTGTTCCACCAGCGCTTCTCCACCAACACCCTTCCGCGCTGGCCGCTGGCCCATCCGTTCCGGATGCTCGCCCACAACGGCGAGATCAACACCATCGAAGGCAACCGCCGCTGGGCGCAGGCGCGCGGCAAGGTGTGGAAGACGCCGAAGTTCGACGTCGCCGAGCTGCAGCCGATCGTCTCCATGCACGGCTCGGACTCGCAGAGCCTGGACAACATGCTCGAGCTGCTGGTGTCCGGCGGCATGGAGCTGATCCAGGCGCTGCGCATCCTGGTGCCGCCGGCGACCCAGTCGCTGGAGTTCAAGGACCCGGACCTGGCCGCGTTCTACGAGTTCTACGCGCTGAACACCGAGCCGTGGGACGGCCCGGCCGGCATCGTGTCGATGGATGCCCGCTATGCCGCCTGCACCCTGGACCGCAACGGCCTGCGCCCTTCGCGCTGGATGCTGACCTCCGACCGCCACTTCATCGTCGCCTCCGAAGCCGGCGTGTGGGAGGTGCCGACCGAGCGCGTCGTGCGCAAGGGCAAGCTCGGCCCGGGCGAGATGATCGCCATCGACCTGCGCCGCGGCGACCTGCTGGAGAGCGAGTCGGTGGACCGGGTCAACCGCACCCGCGCCCCGTACAAGCAGTGGCTGCAGCAGGGCGTGACCTGGCTGCAAACCGAGCTGATCGACCCGTCGCTGGCCGAGGAGCCGTTCGACGAGAAGACCCTGCGCAGCTACCACAAGCTGTTCCAGCTCAGCACCGAGGAAGTGGAACTGGTGCTGCGGCCGATGGCCGAGACCGAGCAGGAAGCGACCGGCTCGATGGGCGACGACACGCCCATGGCCGTGCTCAGCCAGCGCAACCGGCCGCTGTACGACTACTTCCGCCAGGCGTTCGCGCAGGTGACCAACCCGCCGATCGATCCGCTGCGGGAAGACTGCGTGATGTCGCTGTACACCCAGCTGGGCCGGGAGACCAACATCTTCCACGCCGGGCCGGAGACGGTGAACCACGTCATCCTCAACTCGCCCGTGCTGTCCCAGCGCAAGCTGCGCGAGCTGCTGAAGATGCCGCAGTACGCGGAGCGCAACCGCCTGGTCGACCTGTCCTACTCGGTCGAGGAGGGTCTGAAGGCCGGCATCGAGCGGATCTGCCGGCAGGCCGAGCAGGCCGCGCGCGACGGCGTCGTCATGCTGCTGCTGTCCGACCGCTACCCGGTCCAGGACCGGCCGATGGTGCACGCGCTGCTGGCCACCGGCGCGGTCCACCATCACCTGTGCAACGCCGGGCTGCGCTGCGACGTCAACCTGATCATCGAGACCGGCACCGCACGCGACGCGCACCACGTGGCCTGCCTGCTGGGCTATGGCGCCACCGCGGTCTACCCGTACCTGTCCTACCAGACCCTGTTCGACATGGGCCGGCGCGGGATCCTGCAGCTGAAGAAGGGCGAGGTCGCCCAGGTCGGCCGCAGCTACCGCAAGGGCCTGTACAAGGGCCTGAGCAAGATCATCTCCAAGATGGGCATTGCCACCATCGCCAGCTACCGCGGCGCGCAGCTGTTCGAGATCGTGGGCCTGGAACCGGAGGTGGTTGAACTGTGCTTCGGCGGCACGCCTTCGCGCGTGGGCGGCGCCGGTTTCGCGCGGCTGGATGCGGACGCGCGCGCGCTGCAGTCGGCGGCATGGAACGAGCTGGCCCGGCCGGACATCGGCGGGGTGCTCAAGTACGTGCACGGCGGCGAGTACCACATGTACAACCCCGACGTGGTCATGACCCTGCAGCGGGCCACCCGCAGCGGCGATGCCATCGACTGGAAGGCGTATACCGACGCGGTGCATTCGCGCCCGCCGTCGGCGCTGCGCGACCTGCTGCAGCTGCAGCCGGCCGCCGCCCCGCTGCCGCTGGACCAGGTGGCACCGGCCTCCGATTTGCTGCGTCGGTTCGACAGCGCCGCCATTTCGCTGGGCGCGCTGTCGCCAGAGGCCCACGAGGCGCTGGCGATCGCCATGAACCGCCTCGGCGGCCGCTCCAACTCCGGCGAGGGCGGCGAGGACCCGCTCCGCTACGGCACCGAGAAGCGCTCCAAGATCAAGCAGGTGGCTTCCGGGCGCTTCGGTGTCACGCCCGAGTACCTGGTCAATGCCGAGGTGCTGCAGATCAAGGTCGCCCAGGGCGCCAAGCCCGGCGAGGGTGGCCAGCTGCCGGGGCACAAGGTCAACGAGCTGATCGCACGGCTGCGTTACGCGCGCCCGGGCATCGGCCTGATCAGCCCGCCGCCGCACCACGACATCTACTCGATCGAGGACCTGGCGCAGCTGATCTACGACCTCAAGCAGGTCAATCCGCAGGCGCTGGTGTCGGTGAAACTGGTCAGCCACGCGGGCGTGGGCACGATCGCCGCCGGCGTGGTCAAGGCCGGCGCCGACCTGATCACCGTCTCCGGCCATGACGGCGGCACCGGTGCCAGCCCGGTCAGCTCGATCCGCTACGCCGGCGGTCCCTGGGAGCTGGGCGTGGCCGAGTCGCACCAGGCGCTGGTGGCCAACGACCTGCGCGACCGCACCATCCTGCAGACCGACGGCGGCCTGAAGACCGGCCTGGACGTGGTCAAGGCCGCGCTGCTGGGCGCGGACAGCTTCGGCTTTGGCACCGGCCCGATGATCGTGCTGGGCTGCAAGTACCTGCGCATCTGCCACCTCAACAACTGCGCCACCGGCGTAGCCACCCAGGACGAGCGCCTGCGGATGGACCACTTCACCGGGCTGCCGGAGCGGGTGGAGAACTTCTTCCGCCTGCTGGCCGAGGAAGTGCGCGGCTGGCTGTCGGTGCTGGGCGCACGCTCGCTGGACGAGATCGTCGGCCGCACCGACCTGCTGCGCCAGCTGGACGCCGCCCCGCGCGAAGGCGTGCGCCTGGACCTGTCGCGGCTGCTGGTGCCGGCCCCGCGCGAGGACGACCGCTGCGCCGCGGCGCGGCTGTACGAGTCCCCGGACAGCCTGGCCACCCAGCTGGACCTGCAGCTGGCCGATGCGATCGCCAACAAGACCGGCGGCGACCACCGCTACCTGATCCACAACACCGACCGCAGCATCGGCGCGCGCCTGTCGGGCACCATCGCCAAGGCCCATGGCAACCATGGCATGTCCGATGCGCCGATCACCCTGCACTTCCGCGGCACCTCCGGCCAGAGCTTCGGTGCGTTCAACGCCGGCGGCCTGAACCTGGAACTGGAAGGCGAGGCCAACGACTACGTCGGCAAGGGCATGGCCGGCGGCCGCCTGGTGGTGCGTCCGCCGCGCGGCGCCCGCTTCGAGGCGCGCAGCACGCCGATCATCGGCAACACCTGCCTGTACGGCGCCACCGGTGGCGAGCTGTTCGCCGCCGGCCGCGCCGGCGAGCGCTTCGCGGTGCGCAACTCCGGCGCGCTGGCGGTGGTGGAGGGTGCGGGCGACCACTGCTGCGAGTACATGACCGGCGGCTGCGTGCTGGTGCTGGGCCGGGTGGGGCTGAACTTCGGCGCCGGCTTCACCGGCGGCCTGGCCTACGTGCTGGACCAGGACCGCGACTTCGTCGACCGCTACAACCACGAGCTGATCGACATCCACCGCATCTCGCCGGAGGGCTTCGAGAGCTACCGCCAGCACCTGCACACCCTGGTCAGCCGCCACCGCGAACTGACCGGCAGCATCTGGGCGCAGCAGATCCTCGACGAGTTCCGCGACTACGTGGGCAAGTTCTGGCTGGTCAAGCCCAAGGCCGCGAGCATCGAGTCGCTGGCCGACACCCTGCGGAGGGCGGCATGACTTCCATGCCGCGCATGCAGGTCGCCGGGCCACGATGCGTGCTACCGCGGGCGGGAGCCCGCGCTGCGCGATCGGCTCGCCTGCACGGAACGCGGGGTTTCGGCGCGCCTGCGCGAAAACCGGTCGCGGCCTGACGCACGCACCCACCCAGACAACTGGCTCGCGGCCATGGCCGGGAGCACGAGCGAGACGCCATGAGCCGTAAACACGTTTTCCAGTTCCTCGAACTGCCGCGCGAGATGCCGCGGCGCATCCCCGTGGAGCTGCGCACCTCCGGCGACTGGGGCGAGCTGTACGGGCGCTTCGGCGCGCCGGAGGCCAGCCACCAGTCCGGCCGCTGCCTGGACTGCGGCAATCCCTACTGCAGCTGGAAGTGCCCGGTGCACAACGCCATCCCGCAGTGGCTGCAGCTGGTGCAGGAGAACCGCATCAGCGAGGCGGCCGACCTGTGCCACAGCACCAACCCGCTGCCGGAGGTGTGCGGCCGGGTGTGCCCGCAGGACCGCCTGTGCGAGGGCAGCTGCACGCTCAACGACGGCTTCGGCGCGGTGACCATCGGCGCGGTGGAGAAGTACATCGTCGATACCGCCTTCGAGCAGGGCTGGCGCCCGGACCTGTCCGGAGTGCAGCCGACCGGCCACCGGGTGGCCGTGGTCGGCGCGGGTCCGGCGGGCATCGCCTGTGCCGACCGCCTGGCGCGTGCCGGCATCCAGGCGGTGGTCTACGACCGCTATGAGCAGATCGGCGGCCTGCTGCAGTTCGGCATCCCCACCTTCAAGCTGGACAAGGCGGTGATCGCACGCCGGCGCGAGGTGCTCGAGGGCATGGGCATCCAGTTCCGGCTGGGGGTGGAGATCGGTCGCGACCTGAGCATGGAGCAGCTGCTGGCCGAGTACGACGCGGTGTTCCTGGGTACCGGCGCCTACCGCTACACCGATGGCGGCCTGCCCGGCCAGGATGCCGAGGGCGTGCTGCCGGCACTGCCGTTCCTGGTGCAGAACGGACGCATCGTCACCGGTACCGATCCGGCCCATGCCACCGGGCGGCCGATCGCCGGCTGGGAAGACCTGATCAGGCTGCCCGACCTGGCGGGCCGCCAGGTGGTGGTGCTGGGTGGCGGCGACACCGGCATGGACTGCGTGCGCAGCGCGATCCGGCTTGGGGCCGGCCGTGTCACCTGTGCCTACCGCCGCGACGAGGCCTCCATGCCCGGCTCGGCGCGCGAGGTGGCCAACGCACGCGAGGAAGGCGTGCGCTTCCTGTTCAACCGCCAGCCGCTGGGCATCGAGACCGATGCGCAGAACCGGGTGACCGGCGTGCGCGTGGTCGAGACCCGTCTCGGCGAGCCGGACGCGCGCGGGCGCCGGGTCGCGGTGCCGGTCGAGGGCAGCGAGTCGGTGATCGACGCCGACGTGGTGATCATCGCCTTCGGCTTCTCGCCCAGCGTGCCGGAGTGGATGACCCGCAGCGGCATCGAAGGCACGGGCAATGGCCGCATCATCGCCGGCCCGGCCGCCACCGCCGCCACCCTGCCCTACCAGACCGCGCATCCGCGCGTGTTCGCCGGCGGCGACGCGGTGCGTGGCGCGGACCTGGTGGTCACCGCGGTGGCCGAAGGCCGCGACGCGGCCCAGTCGATCGCCGAACTGCTGGGCACCCGGGCGCCGCTGCGCACCGCGGCGCTGGAGGAGACGGCGGCCGCGTGATCCCGCGGTTGCAGCGCATCCGGAAGCTTCCGGATGCGCTGCGCGTGCGCGGGCTGCGTGGAGCGCGCCGTCGCGGTGATCACGTAGTCGCGTAGCCGGGCACAGGGCCGCGTCCGGGCAAGGCGGGCCCAGGAGCCGGGACTGGCGACCGGGGGATGCCGCGCGGCGAGTCCAGGCACGCTGCGCTGGCCCGGCCGCGTGGAGTGACCGGCCCGGGTGCGATCACCCTTCATCGCCGGACAAGCCCGACGGCCGCATCCGGGGAAACGGCCCGCCGCCGAGTGGTGGCGCGCCACCCACGACGTCGCACGCGGTGACCCCAGGCCCGCTGCGCTCAACGGATTACCGGCGGCACGCCCGCCGCGGTCACCGACTCGGCCACAATGCGGCCATGACTTCGATTCCCCTGCTGCTGCGCCGCGTGGCGCTCCTCCTGCTGGCCGTGGGCGCCAGCCATGCCCAGGCCCAGGCCCCGGCCGCCAGTGACCAGCGGCGCATCGCGGTCACCATCGACGACCTGCCCTGGCAGCGCGACGGCGATATCACCGCGCCATCGCTGCAGCAGCGCCACGACCAGCTGATGGCGCAGCTGGCCCTGGCGGGCGTGCCGGCCACCGGCTTCGTCAACGAGGCCAAGCTGGAGGTCGACGGCCGCCTCGCCCAGGAGCGGGTCTCGATGCTGCGCGACTGGCTCGATGCCGGGCACACGCTGGGCAACCACAGCTACAGCCATCCGCGGATGCGGGAGATCGGGCCGCAGGCCTACTGCCGGGACATCGAGCGCGGCGAGCGGGTGCTGCGTCCGCTGCTGGCGCAATACGGGCAGGTGCCGCGCTGGTTCCGGCATCCCTACCTGCATGCCGGGCGCGACGCCGCCGACCGGGCGGTGGTGGAGGCCTGCCTGGCGCGGCTGGGCTACGCGGTGGCCCCGGTCACGGTCGACAACAGCGAGTGGATCTGGGCGTTGGCCTACGCGCGGGTACTGGACGGCCAGGCCCGGGTCGCGGACCGCCAGTACACGCTGGAGCGCCTGCGGCGCGGCTACGTGCCCTACATGCTCAACACCGTCGACTACTACGAGCGACAGTCACTGGCCCTGCTCGGCTACCGCCTGCCGCAGGTCTGGCTGCTGCATGCCAATGAACTCAACGCGGCGGCCTACGCCGGGCTGGTGGCCGGCGTGCAGCGCCGCGGCTACCGCGTAGTGACCCTGGACGAGGCCATGCAGGACCCGGCCTACGCCCGCGGCGAGGGCGGATACCAGGGCGCACGCGGCATCAGCTGGCTGCACCGGTGGGCACTGGGCGAAGGCCGCCCCGGCAGCGTGCTCGCCGGCGAGCCGCCAGTGCCGCGCTGGGTGCTCGAGCTGGCGGGGATGGACCCCGGCTAGCGGCACGCCGGCACGTCGGTTCCCTGCACCGGCCGTGCCCGCCATCGCCGGATCGTGCCGGTAGCGGCCCGCGCATCGGCGGCCATCCGCGGACCCCGGTGCGGCCCGCGGACCCGGGCGCATGCCTGCGCGCCGCGCGCCATCGCGACCGCGTGCAGCCCGTCGCCGGACTGCCGTGCCGGCAACGCGCGGGTGACAATGCGGCGATGGAATTCCCGAACTCCCCGCGCATGTTCTGGCGCGACCAGTCATTGTCCGCGGTGGCCGCCGGCCTGGTCACCGTGCTGGTCGGCTTCGCCAGTTCGGTGGCGATCGTGTTCCAGGCGGCCCAGGCGATGGGCGCCACCGAGGCGCAGACCGCCTCGTGGATGTGGGCGCTGGGCATCGGCATGGGGGCGACCTGCATCGGCCTGTCGCTGCGCTGGCGGATGCCGGTGGTCACGGCCTGGTCCACGCCCGGGGCGGCGGTGCTGGTGACCAGTGCCGCGGGCGTGCCGATGGCCGAAGCGGTGGCCGGCTTCCTGCTGGCCGGCGTGCTGATCACGGCCGTTGGCTTCTCCGGCGTGTTCGAGCGGCTGCTGGGGCGCATCCCGCTGTCGCTGGCCGCGGCGATGCTGGCCGGCGTGCTGCTGCGCTTCTGCATCGATGCCTTCGCGGCCATCCAGGTCCAGCCGCTGCTGGTGCTGGCGATGCTGGGCACGTGGCTGGCCGCGCGACGGCTGTGGCCGCGCTACGCCATCCTGCTCACGCTGCTGGCGGGAATCGCCGTCGCCCTGGGCACCGCGCAGCTGGATCCGGCCCAGCTGCGGCTGGAGTTGGCGCGCCCCGAATGGGTCACCCCGCGGCCGAGCGTGGCCGCCGTGCTGGGCGTGGCCCTGCCGCTGTTCGTGGTCACCATGGCCTCGCAGAACGTGCCCGGCGTGGCCGTGATCCGTGCCTCGGGCTACCCCGTGCCGGTTTCTGCGGCGGTCGGCTGGACCGGCCTGGCCACCGTGCTGCTGGCGCCCTTCGGCGCGTTCGCGCTGAACCTGGCGGCGATCACCGCGGCCATCTGCATGGGCCCGGAAGCCCATCCCGACGCGGCGCGACGCTACGTGGCCGCGGTGTGGGCCGGCATCTTCTACCTGCTGGCCGGGCTGTTCGGCGCGACCGTCGCCGCCCTGCTGGCCGCCTTGCCGCACGCGCTGGTGCTGGCGATCGCCGGCATCGCGCTGATCGGCACGCTGGGCAACAGCCTGGCCACCGCACTGGGCGAGGAGCAGCAGCGCGAGGCGGCGCTGGTGACTTTCCTGGTCACCGCATCGGGGCTGGCACTGCTGGGCATCGGCGCCGCGTTCTGGGGGCTGGTCGCCGGGGTGATCGTGCGCGTGGCACTGCGCCGCCGCTGAGCGCCGCGCTCCGTGCGCCGGCGTCACCGCGCGCCTGCGCCAGCACTTAGACTCCGGTGGATCGACCATCCGCCACGGAGACCATGATGCGCCTGGGCCTTGCCGCCAACCGCCTGCACCACGCCACCGAGGACGCCGCGCTGTTCCGCTGGCTGCGCGCCAGCGGACAGGGCATCCGCGAACTGGGACTGGACCTGCATGCGGTCGGCCGCACCCACGATGCGATCGCCGCCGCCGGCATGCTCGCCGGCTACGCCGGCCTGAAGCGCTACCCGTACGGGCGCGAGGGCGGGCTGATGAAACTGGTGGCCGAGGTGGTCGGCATGGAGGGCGACGCACGCACGCTCGATGGTGCGGTGTACCTGATCGACCCGGTCGACCCTTCCTCGATCTTCCCCGAGGCGATCGCCCTCAAGCGCCAGTGCGTGATCCACGGCAAGCCCTTCATCTCGACCGTGGCCAGCGCGCGCGACTGGATCGAGAACGAGCGCATCCACGCCGGCCTGGCGCCGGACCCGGGCGCGGACCGATTCCACGCCTTCCAGTCGCAGACCCTGGCGATGATCGCCCATGACGCGATGAAGCCGCAGATGCTCGCCTTCGCCTCCGAGCACTACGACGTGCTGTCGCGCTTCGCCCGGCGCGTGGCCACCGGCACCACCGGCCAGCGCCTCAACGAGATGGCCTGGAGCCGCGGCTGGCCGCAGGACACGCCCTGGGTGCACCGCTTCCTCAGCGGGCCGATGGGCGGCGACGCGCAGATCGCCGACCTGGTGCTGGAGCGGCGCTGCCAGCGCGCGGTGTTCTTCGAGGATCCGCACGTGGCACGCCAGCACGAGGCCGACATCCAGCTGCTGGAGCGCGCGGTGACCACCGTCACCGACGAGGCGGTGTGCATCACCTCGCCGGCGGTGGCCACGCGCTGGGTGCAGGCGGTGCGCCTGCGCCAGGCCCGGCGCGGCGCCTGAGGCCCGGGGCATGTGCGTGGCGGCCTTTGCCTGGCAGGCGCATCCGCGCTGGCGGCTGGTGCTGGCCGGCAACCGCGACGAGTTCCATGCGCGACCGGCCGCGCCGCTGGCGCACTGGGACGACGTGCCGGGGGTCATCGCCGGTCGCGACCTGGAAGCCGGCGGCACCTGGCTGGGCGTGCACCAGGCCGGCCGCTGCGCGCTGGTGACCAACGTGCGCGACCTGCGCGCCCCGCAGGACGGCCGCTCCCGCGGGTGGCTGGCCAGCGACTGGCTGCGCGACGGGCAAGGCGCGCTCGCCGCTTCGGACGCGCTGCGTGCGCGCGCCCCGGACTACCGCCCGTTCAACCTGCTGTTGGCCGACCACGCGCACTGCGTGTGGACCAGCAACCGGCCGCAGCCGCGCCAGGTCGTGGTGACGCCGGGCGTGCACAGCCTGTCCAACGCGGCGCTGGATTCGGGCTGGCCCAAGGCGCTCGCCCTCGCCCGGCACCTGGAGGCATGGCTGGAGGCCGACCGCCACGGCGAGCCGGAGGCGCTGCTGCAGGCGCTGGCCGACGAGCGCACCTATCCGGATGCGTCGCTGCCGGACACCGGCATCGGCCTGGAACGCGAGCGCTGGCTGTCATCGGCCTTCATCCGCGGGCGCGATTACGGCACGCGGGCCAGCACCGTGGTGATGCTGGGCCACGACGGCGAGGGCATTGTCGTGGAGCGCCGCTGGGGGCCGGAGGGCGTGGCGCTGGGCGAGCGCCGGATCGTGTTCTAGGCGCCCATGCGGTGCGCAACGTGGACACCGGATGCGGCGCTGGCCGGACACCGGGCGGCCCCGGATGCGGCCTGCGGCCTTGTCCGGGCTACGGGCCACGGCGCCGGACGGTGAGGACCTGCGGCCGGGCGCCGTGGGAGGGGTACGCGCAGCACACACGGCGGGCCATGTGGACCGGCTTTACGCGCGGACCAGCGTGACCGCCTTGCGTGCTGACGGCCCCTCAGCCCTCGCCGGCCGGGCGCAGCTGCAGCAGCCAGTGCGCACCGGCTTCCGGCAGCGGTTCGAACTCGAACACCCACGGCTGGCGACGGCCGTCCTCGCCACGCAGCGGCAGGATCTCGCGCAGCGGTTCGCCATCGCCCAGGCGTGCTTCCAGCCCGCTTTCCTCGATGGCCGCGGCCAGGGCCGGGTCCAGCTCGCGCAGGTCCATGCCCAGCGACGCGGTGGAGGTCGCGCCGCTGGCCGCCACGAAGGCCGGGTTCACGAACACCAGGCGGCTGCGTACCGGCTCGCCGGTACGTTCGATGATGGCCACGCCATTGCGCATGCGCGCCAGGGTCGCTTCCAGCAGCACCAGGTCCTGGCGGTCGCGCTTGCGCTCCATCAGCTCGATCAGCACCCGCAGGCTGCGCGCCGATTCCAGGTGCATCGGCGACCAGTGGCGCGAGCGGCCGCGCACGGTGTCCTGCCACAGCTCGAAGCTCTTGCGCGGGGACAGCCGGCCGGGCAGGTCCTCCAGCTTGGCCAGCGCCGGATTGCCGGCCCAGTTGACGGTGCGCACCTGCTCGCGCCGGGTCCACATCAGCGCGCTGCGGGCCTTGGGCTGCAGTGGCACGTAGATCAGCCCGGCCGCCTCGCGCGCCAGGTCCGCCAGCGCGGGGAAGCGCGCCCCGATCTCGGACACGTGCAGCAGGCCGGCGCTGTCGGTCTCCTCGCGCACGGCCACGCTCTGCTCCAGCGCGGCACGGATCCGGCGCAGGCCGGCCTCGTCCGGGGTCTGGCCCATGCGGCTGAGCTGTTCGCCATGGAACACGGCCACGCCATCGGCATCGACCACGTCCAGCAGGTCGCCGGCCATGTCGGTCAGCAGCTGCGGGGTAAAGCCCTCGGACTCGGAGAAGGCGGTGATCAGCTTCTCGCGCACGGTCAGCAGCGACTGCTCGGCATCGCTGCGGCCGATCGCCTCCAGGCTGCCCACGCGCGCGGCCAGCGCCTGGCTGACCGCCTCGCAGGCCTCGCGGATGGTGTGGTCCAGGAAGCGCGGCTGGTAGTGGTGGCAGGCCACCAGCCCCCACAGCCGGTCGTTGACCACCAGCGATGCGACCAGGGTGGCGGCCACGCCCATGTTCGACAGGTATTCGCAGTGCACCGGCGAGACGCTGCGCAAAGTGCTGTCGCTGAGATCCAGCGGCTGGCCGTCGCGCGGGTCCAGCGCCGGTTCCACCGGCACCGGGGTGTAGCCGACATCCACGATCTGGCGGATGCGGGTGCGCAGGTACAGCGCGCGCGCCTGGGCCGGGATGTCGGTCGCCGGGTAGTGCAGGCCCAGGTAGCTCTCCAGCCCGGGGCGGCGCACCTCGGCGATCACGTCGCCATGCCAGTCCTCGTCGAAGCGGTAGACCATCACCCGGTCGTAGCCGGCCAGGTCGCGGATTTCGGCGGCGGTACGGCGGGCGGCCTCGACCACCCCCGGCGCGCGGTCGATCTCGCGCTGGGCACGCAGCGCATCGCCCAGGGCCAATGGATGCGCACCCTGCAGCGGCTCCAGTTCCAGCAGCCAGCGGTCCGGATAGAGGTGCCAGGCGGCGTTCCAGCGGGCCTGCCCGGTGCGGACCACGGTGCACGGCGCATGGCCCAGGTGCCGGGGCGACGCCACCGGCTGCAGGGCGTCGGCCTGCGCCGGGTCCACCTGCAGCAGGCCATCCCACGGCTGGCCCTGGACCGGCCCGGCGCCACCCAGCAGCGCGGCGGACGCATTGGCGCTGGCCTGCAGCACCAGGCCGCTGTGCGGGTGGATCACCAGCAGCACACCGTGCGGCTGGATCGAGCCGGGGATGTGGATCGGCTCGCGCGCGCAGGTGTCGAGGTCGGGAATGTCCGGTGCGGCGGGGATCATGCGGTTACGGTTCCTGTGCGTTCGCCGGCGGCCAGCGGCATGCCGAGCTGGGCGTGGAAATGGCCGAACATGGCCTGGGCGGCGGTGGCGGCGCGGATGCGCGCACCGGCATCGGGCAGTGCCTCCTCCAGGGTGGCGCGGAACTCGCGCCAGCCTGGTCCCGGGCCGGGACCGTCGAAGTGGCGCACCACCGCACCGACGGCCGGCAGGTGCCTGCGCAGGTGCCGGGCGATCAACTGGCCGCCAAGCGCCGAGCCCTCGACCACGTAGAGCATGCCCCAGGCCTCCGCGTCACCGGCTGCGACGGGCGACACCGGCGGCGGATCGGCCGGATGTTCGCCCAGCGCCTCCAGGTCCGCCGCCAGCTGCGGGGCGCGCGGCCGCCACGTCCAGGGCAAGGCCCGCAGGCGCGGGCCGTTGGCGGACTCCCAGCCGGCGTGGACACGCCACATCCGCCGCAGCACTTCCACGCAGGTGCCGCGGTCCACCGCAGGGGACATCAGCGCCGACATCAGTGGCAGCGACTCGACCTGCGCGTGCCGGGCGGCAGTGGCCGCGTTGAGGACCTTCCAGGCGCCATCCACGCGCGGGGCGCCGGGCGCCACGGCACGCCGGTCGTGGGCGATGTACGGGGATTCCATGTGCGGGCAGGGTAGCAAACACGCGGGATCGCGCCGCGTTCACGGCGCTGAACCGGCCGCCCCCGGGGCGCTCTGCCGTTCACCCGCCGCTGAGCCGCCGCGCGGCACCGTGCAGCCACACCCCTTCCAGGAGCACGCGATGAAGACCTCCGCCCGGCTTGCCCTCCCCGCCCTGGTCGGCCTTGCGCTGGCCCTGCCGGCCACCGCCGCCGAGCCTGCCCCCGCAGGGCCGGCCAACATCCCGCCGGCGGCCACCCAGAAGGCCGCCGACACCGCGCTCAACGCCGTGCAGGTGCGTGAGCTGCTGACCCAGGCCGGCTACACGAAGATCGACGATCCCGAGTTCGAGGACGGCATGTGGGAGACCGACGCCACCAGCGCCAACGGCAAGCGGGTGGACGTGCGGGTGGATGCCGGGGGTCGGATCTTCGCCGAGGACCTGGTGTCCCGGCTCAGCGCCGAAGACGTCAAGGCGCGTCTGACCGCCGCCGGCTACTCCAAGATCCACGACGTGAAGTACGACGACGGCATCTGGGAGGCCGAGGGCGAGCGCGCCGACGGCCAGAAGGTCGAATTCCGCGTGGACCCGCAGGACGGCCGCATCATCAGCGTCCAGAACGACTGATCCGGCCACGGCGCGGCCACCTGCCGGTGGCCCGCCGTTCCGGCCCGGCTCAGTGCGGCGCGGCAGGCCTGGCCACGCGCCAGCCGACCACGAAGGCGGCGCCCAGCAGCAACGCCGCCAGCAGCCAGGGTGCGCCCGGCATTTCCACCGGCGCATGGTCGCTGATGAACAGCGCGAAGACGTTGGCGAACAGCAGCGGACCGACGATCCCGGCCAGGCTGACCAGGCTCATCAGCGCCCCCTGGATCCTGCCCTGCACCTCCGCCCCCACCTCGCGGGTGATCAGCGCCTGGCTGGCGGGCGAGGCCAGTGCCCACAGCGCGCTGACCGGCAGCCCGGCCAGGAACAGCCACGGCGTCCCGGCGAACGCGTAGATGGCGAAGCCGGTCACGCCGCAGCCCAGGCCCAGCAGCAGGGTACGGCGCTCGCCCAGGGCACGAACCGCGCGTCCCACCAGGCCGGCGTTGACGATGATGCTCATCACGCCCACGGCGGCCAGCACCCAGCCCACCTCGCGCGGACCCCAGCCGAAGCGGTAGTCGGCGAACAGCACGAAGATGCTCGGATACACGTAGTGCGCCAGGTTGGCCAGCATCACCACCGCGGCCAGCCCGAACACCTGCGGGTAGCGGCGCAGCAGCAGCATCGACCCGAACGGGTTGGCGTGGGCCAGCTTGAAGCGCGCGCTGCGCCGCTCCGGCGGCAGCGATTCGGGTAGTACGAACAGCCCGTAGAGGAAGTTCAGCAGGGCCAGCCCGGCGGCGAACCAGAACGGCGCCCGCAGGTCGATCCCGCCCAGCCAGCCACCGACCATCGGCCCGACCACGAAGCCCAGGCCGAAGGCCGCGCCGATCATGCCGTAGCTTTTGGCGCGCTTCTCCGGCGGCGTCACGTCGGCGATGTAGGCATTGGCCGTGGTGAAGCTGGCCGAGGCCACGCCGGAGATGATCCGCGCCAGCAGCAGCACCGGCAGCGAGGTAGCCAGCGCCATGACGATGAAATCCAGGCCCAGGCCGAGGCAGGACACCAGGATCACCGGGCGCCGGCCGAAGCGGTCCGACAGTGCCCCCTGCACCGGGGTGGACAGGAACTGCACCGCGGCGAAGGTCATGCCGAAGATGCCGACCCAGCGCGCGGCGCTGGCCAGGTCGCCACCGGTGAACTGCTCCACCAGGTGCGGCAGCACCGGGATGATCACGCCGAAGGACAGCACGTCGATCAGCACGGTGATGAAGATGAAGACCAGCGCGGCCTTGCGCCGGCCTGGGGGAGATGCGCTCACGCGGGGGCAGCCGGTCCGGATGGGGGGTGCATTATCCGCGAACCCCGGGCCCGTCCGGCGATGGGCCGCGCGGAGAGCCGTGGCGCCGCCCGGGAGGCAATAGCGGCAGGGCGGCGCGTGGGCGCCGGCGGGGGGTGGTGCCCGGCGGGCGACGGTCCGCCGCCGGGTCAGCGACCGGCGCGCAGGGCCTCGAGGATGCGCTGGCCGGCACGCCCGTCGGCCGGGGCGATGCCCAGCCGCTGCTGCTCGTCGCGGATCGCGCGGCGGGTGTGGGTGCCGATCATGCCGTCGGCCTCGCCGATGGCGTGGCCGCGCGCCAGCAGCAGGGTCTGCAGCTCGCGCCGCTGCGCGCGCGACAGCCCCGCATCATCGGTGGGCCAGGGCGTGGCCAGGCCGCTGCCGCCGCGCAGCCGGTCGGCCAGGGTCGCGATCGCCAGCGCATAGCTCTCGGCGGCGTTGTAGGAGTAGATCGCGTCGTAGTTGCCGAACACCAGCAGCGCCGGGCCGCCGGGTCCCGCCGGCAGCAGGATCGCGCTGCGCGCGTCCGACGGGGCGATGGCGCGGCCATCGACGCGGGTCACGCCGCGCGCGACCCAGTCCGAGAGCGGACGCCGGCTGGTGCGACCGGCCAGCGAGGCGTCGAAGCCGGCGGGCAGCCGCACCTCGTAGCCCCAGGGCTGGCCGGTCTGCCAGCCGCTGCGCCTGAGGTAGTTGGCGGTGGAGGCCAGCGCATCGGGAATGCTGTCGACCAGGTCGCGGCGCCCGTCGCCATCGCCGTCCACGGCGATGCGCGCATAGGTGCTGGGCATGAACTGGGTGTGGCCGAAGGCCCCGGCCCACGAGCCGGTGATACCCGGATCGCGCAGGTCGCCGGACTGGAGCAGCCCCAGCAGCGCCAGGAACTCGCCACGGAAGAACGCCTGGCGCCGGCCCATGCACCCCAGCACCGACAGCGACTGCAGCAGCGGGCGCTTGCCGTGCACGCGGCCGTAGTCGCTTTCCACCCCCCAGACCGCGACCACGGTCTCCGGATCGACCCCGTACTGCGCGGAAACCCGCGCCAGCAGTTCGCCGTGGGCCTGCAGCATCGCCAGGCCATCGGCCACCCGCTCCTCATCGACCAGGCCGGCCAGATAGTCCCAGATGGGCGTAGTGAATTCAGGCTGCGCGTCGAGCAGGTCGAGCACGCCGAGGTCGGCGGTCACGCCGGCCATGTAGCGGTCGAAGTCCGGGCCGGGAATGCCGCGGGCGATGGCCTGCGGCCTGAGCGTTCCGGCGACGCAGGCCTCATGGCGGGGATCGGCCGGGGCAGGGCCGGCGGACATCAGCAGCGGCAGGGCCAGCAGCGCGGCGTGTTTCATCGGGTCCATCCACACGGGGGACACGACTATCGCCGGAATCCCGTGTACGCGCCGCAGTGTGCCCTCGCCGGCTCAGACCAGTGGCAGCACCTGGATCACCTGCTCCAGTACATGCGAGGCGCCCGGCGCCAGGGCCACCCCGTCCGGGCCGGCGTTGGCCGCCTCCACGCACAGGAAGCGCTGCCAGTGGGGGCCGACGTCGGTCATCGCGGCGCCCCCGGCCTGGCCGGGGTTCCACACCACCACGCTGCGTCCGCCGCGTACCTGCAGGTCGATCACCCGCGCCATCGGCGGATCCAGCAGCCGGTAGTGGCCGCCGGCGCCGGGATAGGTGCGGTCGCTGCGGCCGGGATCGCGCGGATCATGCAGGGTCCAGTCACCGACCTGGCGATGCATGCGCTGGCCGTCGTGCCGGTCCAGGTAGGGCTGCCCATCCAGGCCGGCCACGCGCACCGCGCCGACATCGGCCACCGCGAAATAGTTGTGCAGGGCCTCGGTGATCACCAGCGGGGCATCGCCGGCGTGGGTGGTCACCAGCCGCTGCCGCAGCCGGCGCCCGACGTGGATCTCGGTGTGCAGGCGCAGCGGCAGGCCCGGCAGATCCGGCAAGCCCAGCACCACGGTGATGCCCTCCTCCCCGGCGCGTGCCTGCTGCAACCGCCACGGCACCGTGCGGGCGAAGCCGTGCGAGGGCACGTCCGCGGCCTGGCCCTGGCGGCCGAAGAACGGCCAGCAGACCGGGGCGCCGCCGCGCACCGGCGTGGGCAGCGGGGCGCGCAGGGGCGAGCGCCAGAACACGTCCTGTCCGCCACGCGGCACGTAGGACAGCAGCTGGCCGCCGAACAGCGCGATGGCGGCGGTGGCGTCGGCCGTTTCCACCCGCACCACGTCCAGCCCGTCCAGCTGATCCAGCCACACGCCGGCCACGCCGGTTTCCAGCACCGGGCCCGCGGCGGGCGCGTGCTGCAGGCGGTCGAAACCGGGAGGAACGGAAAAGACGCTGGGGTTCGGCACGGCACGCTCGGCGACGGTACGCGGCGACACCCGCGCGGCGGCGCATGATAGCCAGCGCCGGGCGGCCGGTCAGCGGCGGGTGCGCAGCAGCCGCAGGCCGAAGCCCTCGTCCGCGCCGCCCCAGCCGTCCACCACCTCCAGCCCGGCACGCGCGGCCAGCGCCTGGAAGGTCTGGTCGCGGTACTTGTGGCTGTATTCGACCTGGATGGCCTCGCCTTCGGCGAAGTCGAAGCCGTGGCCGGCCACGTGGACGCGCTGGCGACGCAGGCTCACCACGTGGGTCTCCACGCGCTCGCGCGCCTCCACGTACCGTGCCTGGTGGGCGAAGCCGTCCAGGTCGAAATCCGCATCCAGCTCGCGGTTGAGCCGGGCCAGCAGGTTGAGGGTGAACTCGGCGGTGACGCCGGCCGCGTCGTTGTACGCGGCCTCGATCACGGCCGGGTCCTTGACCAGGTCGATGCCCACCAGCGCGCAGCCGTGCTCGCCGATGGTGGCGGCCATCGCCCGCAGCAGTTCCAGCGCCTGCGCCTCGACGAAATTGCCCAGGGTGGAGCCGGGGAAGAACACCAGCGTGCGTCGCGGCGTGTGCGGCGGCCGCGGCAGCCTCAGCGGCCGGGTGAAGTCGGCGCACAGCGGCAGCATCGCCAGCTCCGGGAAGCGCGGACGCAACCGGGCCACGCACCCCTCCAGCGCCGCCGGCGATATCTCCACCGGGGTGTAAGCCAGTGGCTCCTCCAGGCCGGAGAGCAGGCGTTCGGTCTTCAGGCCGCTGCCACTGCCGTACTCGACCACGTGCACCCGGGGTCCCACCGCCGCGGCGATCGGCCCCAGGTGCGAAGCCAGCAGGGCCAGTTCCACGCGCGTGGGGTAGTACTCGGGCTGGCGGGTGATGGCCTCGAACAGGGCCGAGCCGCGGGCGTCGTAGAGGTACTTGGTCGGCAGCGTGCGGGGACGGGCACGGAGGCCGGCCAGCACGTCCGCGCGCAGCGTGTCCGCGGCGGTATCCATGGGCGGGGGCATGCGGGCAGTGGCGGGGGTGATGGCGGTGGTTCCGGTCAGTCGCGCGGCAGGTCGCGGGCCAGGCGCAGGCCGGCGAATTGCCAGCGCGCATGGGGCGGGAAGAAGTTGCGGTAGCTGGCGCGCACATGCCCGCGCGGGGTGGCGCAGCTGCCGCCGCGCAGTACGAACTGCCCGCACATGAACTTGGCGTTGTATTCGCCGGTGTCGTCCTCCCAGGGCCGCGAACCGGGGTACGGCAGGTAGGCGCTGGAGGTCCACTCCCAGACATCGCCGAACAGCTGCGCGGGCCGGTCCGCCGGGGCGGCGCCGGCCGAGCGCGGCTCCAGCACGTCGTCGTCGGCGAAATGGCCTTCCGGCGGCAGTGGCGAGGCGGCGTGCTCCCACTCGGCCTCGGTCGGCAGGCGCGCGCCGGCCCAGCGCGCGAACGCGTCGGCCTCGAAATAGCTCAGGTGCGCGACCGGCGCATGCGGATGCAGGGTGCGCAGGCCGCCCAGGGTGGCGGCCCGGGCCAGGTCAGGCTCCCAGTACAGCGGCCGCTCCCAGCCCTCGGCCTGGACCCGCGCCCAGCCTTCGCTCAGCCACAGGCGCGGATCGCGGTAACCCCCGTCCTCCACGAACTGGCGGTACTCGGCGTTGCTGACCGGGCGGCTGGCCAGCGCGTGCGGCGCCAGCAGGACCGGGTGGGGCGGCGACTCGTTGTCATAGGCGAACCCGTCCGCCCCGGGCCAGGCCGGCGCGCCGATCCGGACCACCTGCCCGCCGGCCTCATGCCAGCGCGGTGCGGCGGCCGCCACCGGCACCAGGGCCGGATCGGGCAGGTCGGTGCGGTAGGGCGGCCGCAGCGGCTGGCTCCACAGTCCGTGCTTGATGTCGGTCAGCAGCAGCTCCTGGTGCTGCTGCTCGTGGTGCAGGCCCAGCTCCAGGCGGCGCAGCTGGAGCGCATCGAGGGCGCCGGTCTTGAGCGCGCGCAGCATCCGCGCATCCACCGCCTCGCGCCACGCCAGCACCGCGGCCAGCGACGGGCGCGAGAGCAGCCCGCGGCGCGGACGCGGCTGGCGCGGGCCGGCGCTCTCGTAGTAGCTGTTGAACAGGTAGTGCCACTGCGGCTGCAGCGGCTCGACGCCGGAGGCGCCAAGCACGAAGTGTTCGAAGAACCAGGTGGTGTGGCCCAGGTGCCACTTGGCCGGGCTGGCATCCTCCATGCTCTGCAGCATCGCGTCTTCCGGCGACAGCGGCGCGGCCAGGGCGACGGTGGCCGCGCGCACGGCGGCATAGCGCGCCACCGTGGCTTCGGCGCCACGGGGCGGCGGGAGGGTGAGGGCCAGGTCCATCCGCGCACGCTAGCCGGCCGGCCATGAGTACCGTGTCAGCGGCCGGGCGCCTGCCGGCGCCACCCGGCGCCGGGCTCAGCCCACTTCGCCGTCCAGGTAATACCAGCGCCCGCCTTCGCGGACGAAGCGGCTGCGCTCGGCCATGCGTACCGCGCTCGCGCCGCCGGCGCGGTAGCGGGCGACGAACTCCACCTGGGCCTGGTCGCCGGCGCTGCGGTGGGATTTGACCTGCAGCCCCAGCCACACCACGCGCAATCCGTCCGGGTCATCCAGCTGCAGTGCCGGCGGCCGGGTGGAGGGATGCCAGGTGTCGCGCAGGTAGCCGGGCAGGCCCAGCACGTAGGCGCTGTAGCGCGAACGCATCAATGCCAGCGCGTCCGGGGCCGGCTCGCCGGCGTGCCAGCGGCCGCAGCAGGCCGCGTAGGCGGCGCCGGTGCCGCAGGGGCAGTCGAAGGGTGCCGCCGGCTCGACCACTCAGCGCCTGCCTTCGATGAAGCGCAGGAACTCCGAGCGCGTGCGCGCATCCTCGCGGAAGCTGCCGAGCATGCTGGAGGTGACCATGCTGACCCCGCGCTTGTGCACCCCGCGGGTGGTCATGCACTCGTGCGAGCCCACCACCACCACCGCCACGCCCTGCGGCTGCAGCACGTCCTGGATGGTCTGGGCGATCTGCGCGGTCATCTTCTCCTGCACCTGGAACCGGCGCGCGTAGGCATCCACCACCCGCGCCAGCTTGCTGATGCCCACCACCTTGCCGGCCGGCAGGTAGCCCACGTGCACGCGCCCGATGATCGGCGCCATGTGGTGCTCGCAGTGGCTCTCGTACTCGATGTCGCGCAGCACGATCATCTCGTCGTAGCCGGCCACTTCCTCGAAGGTGCGCGCCAGGTAGGCGCGCGGGTCCTCGCGGTAGCCGCTGAACCAGTCACCGTAGGCCTCGGCGACCCGGCGCGGGGTGTCCAGAAGGCCCTCGCGCGAGGGGTCCTCGCCGGCCCAGCGCAGCAGCGTGCGCACGGCCTCCTCGGCCTGTTCGCGGGTGACCTCGGGGGTGGGGGCGCTGGAATCCATGGCGGCGGTGCCGTGTCTCGGGGGACCGGCATCGTACCCGACCGGCCACCGCCGGTGCCCGGCACCGCGGCCGGCGCTCAAGTTCCAGCCGCCGCGGCCGTTCCAGCCAGGGACCATATGCCTTCGTGCCGCGCCGCGGCCGCTGGCTGGAGGCAGGAGCCGCATGCCAACCCGGGGACCCATCGCCAGCCTGCGTGACCTGATGTCGGTATCGTCCGGAGAGCCGGCGCTGCTGAAAGCCCAGTACCGGGCGTTCTCGGGCCAGTTGCCGCTGATGTACCTGCTGCTGGTGGCCAACACCTGGCTGCTGGGCCTGACCCACGCCCATGCCGCGCCGCTGTGGCTGGCGCTCGGCGGCCCGCTGCTGCTCACCCCGGTCTGCCTGGTGCGCTCGCTGCAGTGGTCGCGGGCACGCCGCGAGCCGGCCGACACCGACAAGGCGCGCCGGGCGCTGGGCTGGACCAGCCGGCTGGCGTGGCCGCTGGCGCTGGCCTTCACCCTGTGGCCGCTGGCGCTGTTCCCGTACGGCGACGGCTACATGCGCTCGCACGTTGCGTTCTTCATGGTCAGCACGGCGGTGGTCAGCCAGGTGTGCCTGATGCACGTGCGCCCGGCGATGCTGACCATCGCGCTGGTGGTCAACAGCGGCTTCGTGCTGTTCTTCGCGTTCTCCGGCCAGCCCACCTTCCTGGCGATGGCCGTGAGCGTGACGCTGATGACCTTCACCCTGGTCACCACGCTGCTGCGGCAGTACCGGCGCTTCACCGACCTGGTTGGCGCGCGGCTGCGGGCCGAGGCCCTGGGCGCGGAGAACCTGCGCCTGGCCAACCTGGACAGCCTCACCCGACTGCCCAACCGGCGCGCGTTCTTCGGCGCCCTGGCCCAGGCCTGCGAGCGCGCGGACGTGCGAGGCACCCGGCTGGCGGTGGGCATCATCGACCTGGACGGCTTCAAGCCGATCAACGACCTGCATGGCCACGCCGCCGGCGACCGCCTGCTCAAGCAGGTGGGCCGGCGGCTGTCGCAGCTGGCCGGCGGCCGCGTGCACCTGGCGCGGCTGGGCGGCGACGAATTCGCGATGATCGCCGAGGGACTGGGCGAGGACGCGGACTACGTCGCCTTCGCCCGCCGCGTGTGCGAGCGGCTGCGCGCTCCGTTCCAGCTGCAGGACCTGTCGCTGCAGGTCACCGCGACCATGGGGCTGGTGCTGTATCCGGACCTGGCCCGGCATGCCGAGGACCTGTACGAGCGCGCCGACTACGCCCTGTACCACGGCAAGCGCCAGCACCGCGGCGGCGTGAGCCTGTTCTCCACCGAGCACCACCGCCGCATCCAGCACGAGGCGGCGATCGAGCAGGCGCTGCGCAACCCCGACCTCGACGCGCAGCTGTCGGTCGACTTCCAGCCGATCGTCTGCATGGAAAGCGGCCGGCCGCTGGCGTTCGAGGCGCTGGCGCGCTGGACCCATCCGCGGCTGGGCCAGGTCTCGCCGGCGGACTTCATCCCGGTGGCCGAGCGGGCCGGGCTGGTCCACGGCCTCACCCGCATCCTGCTGCGCAAGGCGCTGGCCGAGGCGGCCACCTGGCCGGAGGCGGTGGGGCTGTCGTTCAACCTGTCCATGCACGACCTGGGCTCGGGCGAGGAACTGGCGCACGTGCTGGAGCTGATCGTGGCCAGCGGGGTGCATCCGGCGCGGATCGACATGGAGGTGACCGAGACGGCCGTGCTCAGCGACACGGCACAGCTGCAGCACGCCGCCGGCCAGCTGCGCGGCCTGGGCTGTGGCGTGTCGCTGGACGACTTCGGTACCGGTTTCTCCAGCCTCAGCCAGCTGCTGGCGCTGCCGCTGACCAAGATCAAGATCGACCGCCGTTTCGTGTCCGGCATCCAGGACAAGCCGACCAGCATGAAGATCGTCCGCTCGCTGCTGATCCTCAGCCGTGACATGGAACTGGGCTGCGTGATCGAGGGCGTGGAGACACCCGAGGAACTGGCGGTGCTGCGCGAGCTGGGCGGCAGCCTGATGCAGGGCTACCTGTTCGCCCGCCCGATGCCCGCCGCGGCGGTCGCCGGCTGGCTTGAATGCAACCGGCGCTCGCCGCCGGCACGGGCGGCGGCCGGCTGAGGCCGCGCCGCCGACGGCGTGCGCGCGGCGCCGCCTTCCTCCATGGCCAGCGGCCGCACGTGCTCCAGCAGCGCGACCAGGGTGCGCCCGGGCTCTTCCCAGGGAACCATGTGCGCCGAGCGCTCGAACCACACGCCGGCCTTGTACGGCGCGCGCACCTGCTCCAGCCACTGCGCGGTCGGCGCGGACGGCGTGGTCCAGTCGTGCCGGCCCATGAACATCACCACGGGGATCGGGAACTGGCGGACACCGCGGAAATCCACCTGCAGGAACTCGTCCAGCAGCCGGCCCAGGGTGAACACGTTGCCGGCGTTGATGGCGCAGCGGTCGGCGTCTTCGTAGTCCGGTGACAGCCGCGGCCCCTGGAAGAACCAGTCCGACTGCTCGCGGAACGCGCTCAGGCCGCCATAGTGCTGCGGCCACTTGCGGGCGATGACGATGCGTTCGCGGGTGATCGGCCCATCGCCCGGATACGGGGCGATCGCCTCCATCTCGGCCACGGCCTGCGCATTGCCGGCGGCGCGCGCCCGGGCCAGTCCGTACTCGAAGCTGAGCCGCTCGTTGGTGCGCACGTCGATCACCTGGCCGATGCCGACGTAGGCATGGAACAGGTCCGGCCGCTGCAGCGCCGCGCGCATGCCCACCACCGTGCCCCAGCTGTGGCCGGCCAGCACCACCTTGCGCTTGCCGTAGCGCTCGCGCAGGTGGCTGGCGATGGCGATCGCATCGTCCACGTACTGCTGGATGGCCAGGGTGCCGTCCACCGCCTCCGGCGGATTGAGGCGGAACGTGCGGCCCGCGGCGCGCTGGTCGTAGTGGGCGACGGTGAAGTAGTCCTCCAGCGGGCGCTGGAACTGCCACAGGGTGGGGATCACCGGCGCGGCCGGCCCGCCATGGACGAACAGCAGCAGCGGGTTGCCGCGGTCCTGCCCGCGCACGTTGACCCAGTGGCGCACGCCATTGACCGGCACCTCGTACGCTTCCTGCACGCCTTCCGGGGCGACGATCCGGCCCAGCTCGGCGACCAGCGCGCGGCCCGGCGCGTAGGCCTCGCGGTCCGGGCAGGGATCCGCGGCCCACGCGCACAGCGGCGACAGCAGCAGGCAGGCCAGCACGACGGGAAGGATGCGCATCATCGTCAGCTCCGATCGGGTCCCCGGCGATTCTGCGCGTGCCCGGCGGCGGCCGGCATATGCCGGAGGTCCCACGCCACCGGCGTGCCGGCCGTGGCAGGTGGCATGACCATGCGCACGGTGCAGGCCACGGGTCGCTGGCGCAGAATGCGGCGATCCCACCCGCTGGAGAGTTCCACGTGCGTCCTGTGACTGCCCGCAGCACCCTTGCCATCGCCCTGGCCCTCGCCCTGCCGCTGGCCATGTCGGCCTGCAGCCGCGATGCCGGCACCCCCGCCCCCGCCAGCGGGCAGGCGGCCGCCCCCGACGCGGCCGCGATCCAGGCCGAGAGCGCCCGGCTCAACGCCTGGTTCGATGCCAAGTATGAAGAGCAGCTCAAGTTCAGCCCGATCCAGCTGACCTTCCTGGGCCGCAAGGAGCTGTACGACCAGATCGACGACATGAGCGAGGCCGGTGCGCGCCGGCAGCTGGAATGGCTTGAGGCGTCGGTCAGGGAGATGGAGTCGCAGTTCGACTACCAGAAGCTGGACCCGGAGACGCGCCTGTCCTGGGACCTGTGGAAGAAGCAGTACGAGAGCGCCCGCGACGGCCTGCCGTTCATGTCCCACGGCTACCCGTTCGAGCAGATGAACGGCATGCAGAGCGTGGCGCCGACCTTCATGATCAGCTTCCACAAGGTGGACAGCGAGCAGGACTACCTGGCCTACGTCAGCCGCCTGCAGAAGCTGGGCGCGGCGTTCGACCAGCTGCTCGAGCGCGCCCGCGCGTCGGCCGCCAGCGGCATCCGCCCGCCCGCATTCGCGCTGCGCGGCGTGGTCGACCAGTCGCGCAAGGTGGTCACCGGCGCACCGTTCGGCAAGGGCGCCGACAGTGCCCTGTGGGCCGACGCCCAGGCCAAGGCCGACGCGCTGGCCAAGGCCGGCACGATCGACGCCGCACGCGCGGAGGAGCTCAAGGCCCAGGCCCGCGCCGCGCTGGTGGATGCGGTTGGCCCCGCCTACGACCGGGTGATCGCCTTCGCCGAGGCGGAGCTACCGAACGCGCTGGAGAATCCCGCCGGCGTGGGCCAGACCCACCCCGACGGCGCGGCCTACTACGCCCACCAGCTGCGCCAGCACACCTCCACCGGCATGACCGCCGACCAGATCCACGAGCTGGGCCTGTCCGAAGTGGCGCGCCTGCGCGGCGAGCTGGAGAAGGTGCAGCAGCAGCTCGGCATCCAGGGCGACCTGCAGGCGTTCTTCAAGCAGGTGCAGGCCGATCCCAAGCGGCTGTACCCGAACACCGACGCCGGCCGCCAGGGCTACATCGACGACGCCACCGCCAAGATCGACAACATCAAGCAGCACCTCCCGCAGTACTTCGGGCTGCTGCCCAAGGCCGACCTGGTGGTCAAGCGCGTGGAAGCCTTCCGCGAACAGCCCGGCGCCGCCCAGCACTACTACCCGGGCACCCCGGATGGCTCGCGCGCGGGCATCTACTACGCGCACCTGTCGGACATGAACGCCATGCCGAAGACCGAGCTGGAGGTGATCGCCTACCACGAGGGCCTGCCGGGCCACCACATGCAGATCTCCATCGCCCAGGAGCTGACCGGCGTGCCGAAGTTCCGCACGCAGATGTTCGACACCGCCTACACCGAGGGCTGGGGCCTGTACTCGGAATGGCTGGCCAAGGAGATGCCCGGCACCTACGAGGATCCGTACTCCGAGTACGGCCGGCTGATGTCGGAGATGTGGCGCGCGATCCGCCTGGTGGTGGACACCGGCATGCACGCCAAGGGCTGGACCGAGCAGCAGGCGGTGGACTACTTCCGCGCCAACAGCTCGGTGCCGGATGCGGCGATCCGGTCCGAGGTGCAGCGCTACCTGGTGTTCCCCGGCCAGGCCACCGCTTACAAGGTCGGCATGATCCGCATCCAGGAACTGCGCCGGAAGGCCGAGGCCGAGCTGGGCGACAGGTTCGACATCCGCGGCTTCCACGACACCGTCCTGGGGGGCGGCGCGATGCCGCTGGACCTGCTCGAGCGCCGGGTCGACGGCTGGATCGCGCAGCAGAAGCAGGCCTGATCCCCCTGCGCAGACGAGAGGGGCCGGGCCTGCGCCCGGCCCCTCTCCATGCCCGGCGTCCGGCTCAGGCGCCCGCGCGCCGCGCGCCGCCGCCCAGCAGCCGCGCCGGCAGCATCAGCAGCGCCTGCAGCAGCGCGAACACCGCCGAACAGGTGATGCCCACCAGCCGCAGCGGCAGGGACACCAGCCAGGCCAGCGGCCACAGCAGCAGGGCCAGCAGCGCCAGGGGCCAGCACAGCACCAGCAGCACGCACCAGGCGGCAAGCGCGAACAGGGTAGTCATGGGCGAAGGCTCGACCGGGAGGACCTGGCCCAGCGTGGCCGCCGCCACCGCCCACCGCAACGGCCTTGCGACCGGAGGCGGTCCGGGCCGACCAGAGCCCGCCTGACGCCGACCGGACGGGCGGCTACGGCGCCGGCTCGGGCGCCGACAGGGCCTTGCTGTACATCCCGGAGCGGTCGAAGCAGCAGGCACGCCGCTTGCCACCGGCGAGCATGTCGCAGGCGGTGGCGATGCGCCTGGGGCGCGTCTCGGCCTTGCGGCCGGAAGTGATCCACTGGATCCAGTCACGCCGCGCCACCGGGGTGATGTCCTCCCAGGTCGCCATTGCCGCAGGGCTGGCGTGCAGTGCCTGGCGGAGGTCGTCCGGCACGTCCGGCTCGGGCTCGCGTTCCACCGGCGTGATCGCCAGCGCCACCTGCTGTCCGGGTTCCACGTCCGCGGCCGCGCGCAGGGCGGCATCGACCTTCAACCAGTGGCCGCCCTTGCCGTCCGGCTCGAGGGTGGCGTCGAAGGGCCGCCCGGCGAGCGTGCCGGACACGCTGACCTGGGCGCGCGATGGCAGCTTCGCGCTGGCGGCGGCCGGCAGCACCAGGAAGGTCCAGTCGGCATCGGCCGGGCGCAGCGGGCGCGACAGGCGGGCCTTGAAACGGATCGCGGTGGTGGGGCGTGCCATGGACGCAAGGCTACTCCGGACCGCGGCGGGAAATCACCGTGGCCGCACCCCTCCCCCGGGGCGCGGCCACGGCCAGCGGGTCACCGGGTTGAGGTGGCCCTCGCCGCGACCCCCGTCACGGCGCCCCCAGCATGCCGCGCAATGGCGGCGGGGGACGGTTCCAGCCTGCAGTGTGTTCGAAACATCCGAACCCCCTTTCGGACCCCTGTCCCGGTCGCGATCGCGACCAGGGGGAGGCCAGGCGGCGGTCCGAGGACCTGCCCGGCTGAGATGCCGCGCTCCCCCGAGTCGCGCACCCCTCCCGCCATCAACATAGCGCGCTTTGATCGCTGTGTGAACGCTACCAGCCGGCAATAGATGGTGCGGCGCGACGGGCGGGCCGGAATGTGGGCCACGTCGCCTTATGGCGAGTCCCCAGCGGTAGCGCGCTCACACCGGTGAATCGCCGCCCAACCTTCACGCGCGCACGCATTGCAATTCAATTAACCGAAAAATTAAATCGCGGCATGAACCGTGACTCCAGAACTCCGCGCGGCAGCCCCGCGGCTTCGGCCCCCCCTTCACCGGCGGCAGGTCCGCAAGCCGCGCGCCGCGATGCCGCCCCGCGTCGCGCCCGCGGGCGCCCCCAGGCGGACAGTCCCGACCTGCGCGCGAGGCTGCTCGATGCGGCGCTGGAGTGCTACGTGCAGCACGGCATCGCCGCCACGCGGCTGCGCGACATCGCCGCGGCGGCGGCCGTGACGCCGGCGCTGGTGCACTACTACTACAGCGACGCGGCGGGCCTGCGCGAGGCGGTCATCCGCGAGCGGCTGATGCCGGTCTTCGAGCAGGTGCGCGATTCGCTGCTGGGCGTGCCCGGGGCGCCGCTGCGCGACGTGGTGGCCGGGTTCGTCGATGGCATCTGCGCCCAGGTGGCGGCGCACCCCTGGCTGCCGGGGCTGTGGATCCGCGAAGTCGCCAGCGAGGGGGGCGACCTGCGCGAGCTGCTGCTGCACCACCTTGCGCCGCAGATCGCCACGGTCATGGCCGCGCGCTTTGCCGCCGAACAGGCCGCCGGCCGGCTCAACCCGGCGCTGGATCCGCGCCTGCTGATGGTCTCGCTGGTGGGGCTGACCCTGTTCCCCGCCTCCGGCATCCCGGTCTGGCGCCAGCTGTTCCGCGCCGCCGACCTGGACATCGGCCACATCCGCACCCATGCGCTCGCCCTGCTCGAGCGCGGCCTGGAGCTCCCCGCATGAGCCGCATGTCCATTGCCGTCCGCGCCGCCGTCGTGGCGCTGCTCGGTGCCGTCCTGGCCGGGTGCGCCCCGGCCTCGGACCAGGCGCTGGGCACCCTCGAGTACGACCGCATCACCCTCCCCGCCCCGGCCGCCGAGCGCATCGCCAGCATCGAGGTGCGCGAAGGCGAGCAGGTGCGCGCCGGCCAGCGCCTGCTGACGCTGGAACGCGTCCGCGGCGACGCGCAGCTGGCGGCCTCGCAGGCCGAAGTCGCTCGCCAGCGCCAGGTGGTCGAAGAGCTGCGCAACGGCGCCCGCGACGAGGACATCGCCCAGGCCCGCGCCAACCTGTCCGCCGCGCAGGCGCAGGCGCGCGATGCGCGCGCCTATTACGCGCGGCTGCAGCCGCTGGGCGCGCGGCGGCTGGTGGCCGCCGCGGAGGTGGATCGTGCCCGCGCCGCCGCCGGCAACGCCGATGCCCAGGTGGCCGCCGCGCGCGCCGCGCTGCAGGAGCTGGAGAACGGTGCCCGCCCCGAGCAGCTCGCCCAGGCCGAGGCCGCGCTGGCGGCCGCCGAAGCACAGCTGCGCGGCCAGGCCGACACCACCGGCCGGCTGGACCTGGTCGCCCCGCGCGCCGGGCGGGTGGACAGCCTGCCTTACCGTGCGGGCGACCAGGCGGCGGTGGGCGCACCGCTGGCGGTGCTGCTGGTGGGCCAGCGGCCGTATGCGCGCATCTATGTGCCGGAGCCGCTGCGCATGCGGGTGGCGGTGGGCGATGCGGTGCGCGTGCACGTGGGCGCCAAAGGCGAACGCAGCCATGGGGGACGCGTGCGGATGGTCCGCAGCGAACCGGCGTTCACCCCCTACTACGCGCTGACCGGCAAGGACGCCGCGCGCCTGAGCTACCTGGCCGAGGTGGAGCTGGACGAGGATGCCGCCGGCCTGCCGGCGGGCCTGCCCCTGCGGGTGGAGTTCGCCGATGGCCAGTGACGCGGGGCGGACCGGCCGTCCCGCGCCCGGCGGCGGCACCGTCGACGGCGGCCATGGCGACGCCGACGTGGCCATCCGCGCCCGTGGCCTCAGCAAGTGCTTCGGCCCGCTGCGCGCGGTCGACGGGGTCGACCTGACCGTGCCGCGCGCCCACGTGTACGGGTTTCTCGGCCCCAACGGCTCGGGCAAGTCGACCACCATCCGCATGCTGTGCGGGCTGCTGACCCCGAGCGAAGGCGAGATCCAGGTGCTGGGCCTGCGGGTGCCGGAGCAGGCCGACGCGCTGCGCCTGCGCATCGGCTACATGACCCAGAAGTTCTCGCTGTTCGAGGACCTGTCGGTGCGCGAGAACCTGGAATTCCTGGCCGCGGTGTATGGCCTGTCGCGCCAGCGCAGCCGCCAGCGGGTGGACGAGCTGGTGGAGCGCTACCGCTTCGGCGACCGCCAGCAGCAGCTGGCTGGCACCCTCAGCGGCGGCCAGAAGCAGCGCCTGGCCCTGGCCGGCGCGGTGATCCACGGGCCGGAACTGCTGTTCCTGGACGAGCCCACCAGCGCGGTGGACCCGGAGTCGCGCCGCGATTTCTGGGAGGCGCTGTTCGCCCTGGCCGACGCCGGGACCACCCTGCTGGTCTCCACCCACTACATGGACGAGGCCGAGCGGTGCCACCGCATCGCCATCCTCGACCGCGGCGTGCTGGTGGCCGATGGCACGCCCGGGCACCTGGCCGGCGCGCTGGCCGGGCGCACGGTGGAAGTGCAGGCGCCGCAGCCGCGGCGCGCGCACGAGGCGCTGGTGGCGCTGCCGCAGGTGATCAGCGTCGCCCAGATCGGCAACAGCCTGCGGGTGCTGGCCACCCGCGAGGCCGGCGACGTGGAGGCGGCGGTAGGCGATGCCCTGCGTCGCGCCGGCGTGGCCGGCGAGGTGGCCGCCTCCGACCCCAACCTGGAGGACGTGTTCGTGGCCGCCACCCGCGGCCGTGCGCGCGAACGCGGGGAACCGGCATGAACGGCCGCCGGCTGTGGGCGGTGGTGCTCAAGGAGCTGCGCCAGATCCGCCGCGACCGGATCAGCATGGCGCTGATCATGATCATCCCGATCATCGACCTGCTGCTGTTCGGCTACGCGATCAACTTCAATCCGCGCAACCTGGACGCGGCCATCGCCGACCAGGCCATGACCGCCACCTCGCGCGCGGCGGTGATGGACATCGCCGCCACCGGCGTGGTGCGCACCACGGCCGTGGCCGATACGCCGCAGCAGCTGGTGGACATGCTGCGCCGGGGCGAGGTGAGCGTGGGGATCGTGGTGCCGCCGGATTTCGACCGGCGCCTGGCCGATGGCCGCCCGGCGCTCCAGGTGATGGTCGATGGCACCGACACGGTAGTGCAGGCGGCGGCCAACCAGATCGCGCAGACGCCGCTGGAGGGTGCCAGCGGCGGGCGCCCGGTGCGGGCCACGCCGCAGATCGAGGTGGTGGCCTTCTACAACCCGGAGCGGCGCAGCGCGGTGAGCATCGTGCCGGGGCTGATCGGCATCATCCTGACGATGACCATGACCATGTTCACCGCGATGGCCATCGTACGCGAGCGCGAGCACGGCAACATGGAGCTGCTGATCGCCACCCCGCTGGACCGCAGCGAACTGATGCTGGCCAAGGTGCTGCCCTACGCGGCCATCGGCCTGGTGCAGACCACGCTGATCCTGGGCCTGGGCATCTGGATGTTCGACGTGCCGCTGCTGGGCAGCCTGCTGGACGTGTACGTCGCCGCGCTGCTGCTGATCGTGGCCAACCTGGCCCTGGGCCTGCTGATCTCCACCCGGGCCCAGTCGCAGTTCCAGGCGATGCAGATGACGATCTTCGTGTTCCTGCCGTCGATCCTGATCTCCGGGTTCATGTTCCCGTTCGCCGGCATGCCGCCGGTGGTGCAGTGGGTCGCGGAAGTATTGCCGATGACCCACTTCCTCCGGCTGATCCGCGGGGTGATGCTGCGCGGCGCCAGCCTGTGGGAGCTGTGGCCTTCGGTCGCGGCGCTGGTCGCCTTCACCGCGGTAATGATGACCGCCGCGATCCTGCGCTTCCGCAAGCGGCTGGACTGACCGGTTCGCGCAAGCCCGCGCGAGGCCGGAGGCCGCATCCGGGATCGAGCTCCCCATGGTTGGCACGGCCCGGGTGCGCTGCTTACCCGGGCTACTTTCTGCTGATACGTGGCTGGGCGCCGGGATGCGATACCTGCTGCCCTCCATGTCCCCCGGCTCCGGCCTCGGGAGGCCGGAGCCTCCTCCTTTACTTCCGGGCAACAGGCATCGCATCCCGGCACTCGACCGTTGACGCGAGCCTTCCGGAGAAGCCAAAAGCGTTGCAATCGCGTAGGCCCGCGTAGCCCGGATAAGGCCGGAGGCCGCATCCGGGGCAACGTGCGGGCGGCGTCTTGGCGCCGTTGCACGGTCGTGCCTGGTGCGTGACCCCGGGTGCGCTGCGCTTGCCCGGGCTACGGCAGCCATGCCTGTAGCGCCCCGGCGCGTGGCTGCCGACCGGAAGTGAGGGAGGAGGTCCCGGCCGGGTGGACGGGGCCCGGGGGACATGGAGGTCGGCCGGCCACGCGCCGGAGCGCCCGACCGCCGTCCACGCCGCCCGGGGACGAACTCCGGAGGAGCCATCCCCTCCGCCCCCGGCGACGAAGACCGCACCAGCCCTTCGACGGCACGCCTACCTTGAAAACCGCCCCCGAGCTCGCACATCGGGAGGCTGCAACCTTCGTTCGCCAGGGACTTCCCGATGACCACCGAGACCACTGAAACCACCGCACCCGCCGCCGAGACCCGCAAGTTCGAAGCCGAAGTAGCCCAGGTGCTGCACCTGGTGACCCACTCGCTGTACTCGCACAAGGAGATCTTCCTGCGCGAGCTGGTCTCCAACGCCTCCGACGCCTGCGACAAGCTGCGCTTCGAGTCGCTGGGCAGGCCCGAGCTGCTGGCCGGCGACGGCGACCTGCGCATCGAGATCAGCCATGATCGCCAAGCCCGCACCCTGACCCTCCGCGACACCGGCATCGGCATGGACCGCGACGAGGTGGTCGCCAACATCGGCTCCATCGCCAGCTCCGGCACCCGCCGCTTCCTGGAGGCGCTGGGCGAGGGACAGAAGGCCGACGCACGCCTGATCGGGCAGTTCGGCGTGGGCTTCTATTCCGCCTTCGTGGTCGCCGACCGGGTCACCGTGCACACCCGCCGCGCCGGCACCGCGCCCGAGGCCGGGGTGAGGTGGGAAAGCGATGGCCGCGGCGAGTACACGCTGGAGCCGGCCACCCTGGATGCCCACGGCACCACCGTGGTGCTGCACCTGAAGGACGGCGAGGACGAGTTCCTCGACGGCTGGAAGCTGCGTGGCCTGGTGCGCAAGTACTCGGACCACATCGCCTTCCCGATCCGCATGCCGAAGGACGCTGCCGGCGAGGCCGCCGAAGCCGCCGCGGCGCCGGAGTGGGAGACGGTCAACGACGCCTCCGCACTGTGGACCCGGCCCAGGAACGAGATCAGCGACGAGGACTATCGCGGCTTCTACAAGTCGCTGGGCCATGACTTCAACGACCCGGCCGCGTGGACCCACAGCCGCGTGGAGGGCAGCCAGAGTTTCACCACCCTGCTGTTCCTGCCGGCGCAGCCACCGTTCGACGTGCTGATGGGCGGGCGCGACGAGCGCAAGGGCCTGAAGCTGTACATCCGCCGGGTGTTCGTGATGGACGCGGCGGAGGAACTGCTGCCGAACTACCTGCGCTTCGTGCGCGGCGTGGTCGACGCCGACGACCTGCCGCTCAACGTCAGCCGCGAGATCCTGCAGCAGAACCGCCAGCTCGAACGGATCAAGGGCGCCTGCACCAAGCGCGTGCTGGACCTGATCGAGAAGCTCTCGCGCGAGGAGCCGGAGAAGTTCGCCGCCTTCCTCAAGGCCTTCGGCAACACGCTCAAGGAAGGCATCGTCGAGGATGCGGGCAACCGCGAGCGGATCGCCCGGCTGCTGCGCTTCGCCTCCACCCGCGGCGAGGGCGCCGAGCGCAACGTCTCGCTGGACGACTACGTCGGACGCATGGCGCCGGGCCAGGAGGCGATCTGGTACATCACCGCCGACGGTCACGCCGCCGCGGCCGGCAGTCCGCAGCTGGAGGCGTTCCGCGGTAAGGGCATCGAGGTGCTGCTGATGGGCGAGCGCATCGACGAGTGGATGGTCGGGCACCTGCACGAGTACGCCGGCAAGCCGCTGCGCCACGTCGCCAAGGGCGAGCTGCCGCTGGACGAGGCGGAGAAGAAGCAGCAGGAGGAGGCGGCCAGCGCGGCCGCACCGCTGCTGGAGCGGCTGAAGACCCTGCTGGAGGGCAAGGTCGAGGACGTCCGTGTGTCGGCGCGCCTGACCGATTCGCCGGCATGCCTGGCCCTGGCCGAGTACGAGATGGCGCCGCACCTGGCGAGGCTGCTGCGCGAGGCCGGCCAGGCCGTGCCGGAGAGCCGGCCGGTGCTGGAGGTCAATCCGCGGCACGCGTTGCTGCAGCGGATCGCCACCGCCGGCGAGGAGGCGGTGGCCGGCGACCTGGCCACCCTGCTGCTGGAACAGGCGCAGCTGACCGCCGGCGCCCCGCTGGAAGACCCGGCCGCCTTCGTGCAGCGGGTCAACCGGCTGCTGGCGGGCTGACCCCCCGCGACGCGCGCGCGCCCTCTCCCACCGGGCGGCGCGCGGCCCTGGCCTCCATCCGCTTCAGCCGACGCGCCAGGGCTTGCGGGTCGGTCAGCGCCTCGATCCGCCCGCTGCCTGCCGCTTCGGCCAGGTAGCGGGCATTGGCGCCGCCGACCCATACCGGAATGTGCGGCGGCAGGTCCGCATCCAGCTGGCGCAGCTGGACCAGGGCCTGCGGGGCGTGGCCGGGGTCGATCGAGCTCAGTGCCACCGCCGCGGCTCCCAGGCGCACCGCCACCCGTACCAGTTCATCCACCGGCAGCTCGGTCCCCAGGTAGAGCAGCGGCGCCCCTGCGTCGTGGGCGTGCAGCGCCGCGCCCAGCAGGCCCAGCTCGTGCGGCTCGCCGGCCAGGGTCGCCAACAGCAGGCGCGGACGCTCACCACGCGGGTGCTGGTTGATCACCGACAGCAACCGCGCCCGCAGCAGGCTGCTGACCAGGCGTTCCTGGGCGATGGCCAGGCGGCCATCGGCCCAGCGCGCGCCCACCTCGCGCAGCAGCGGCGTCACCACCCGTGACACCAGCACGCCCACCGGCAGGGTGGCGATGGCCACGGACAGCTCGCGGTCGAACTGGTCGACCCGGTAGTCGGCCACCGCGTCGAGCATCCGCTCCGGCAGCACTTCCAGGCCCCCGTAGCCGGTCTGCCGGCCCTGCTCCAGCAGCGCATCCAGTTCGGCGTCGTTCAGCGGCGCCAGGTCGCGGATCGGGTGGCCGCGGTGGGTCAGCCGATGCAGCCGGGTCAGGCGCTCGATCATCGGGGCGTCGTAGAGGCGGCGCCCGCCCGGCTCACGGTGGGGGACGACGGCGGCATGGCGGCGCTCCCAGGCGCGCAGGGTTTCGGGCGTCAGTCCGGTGAGTTCGGCAGCGACCTTGACCGGGTACATGGCGGCTCTCTGTACAAGCTATGTACATGGCGGTGTTGGACGGGAGCCTAACAGAGCGCGCAGGAGACTGGCGCCGTACCCCTACTGGAGTCCCGCCCATGATCCGCACCCGCTCCCTCGTCCGCTCCCTCGCCATCGCCCTGGCCCTGGGCATGGCCACGCCGCTGGCCTTCGCCGCCGAGCCGGCCACCACCGCCGCCGCGAAGAAGGCCCAGTCCGACATCGTCGACACCGCCGTGGCCGCCGGCCAGTTCAAGACCCTGGCCGCCGCGCTGAAGGCCGCCGGCCTGGTCGAAACCCTCAAGGGCCCGGGCCCGTTCACCGTGTTCGCACCCACCGACGCGGCGTTCGCCAAGCTGCCGGCCGGCACCGTGGAGAACCTGCTGAAGCCGGAGAACCGCGACAAGCTCACCGCGATCCTCACCTACCACGTGGTGCCCGGGAAGGTCATGGCCTCCAGCGTGGCCGGCATGGACTCGGCCACCACCGTGCAGGGCGGCAAGCTCGACATCACCACCTCCGGCAACGCGGTGATGGTTGATGGCGCCAAGGTGACTGCAACCGACGTGGCCGCCAGCAACGGCGTGATCCATGTCATCGACAAGGTCCTCATGCCGTAAGGCAGAGCATCGGTCCACATCCCGAGGAGTTCCCCCATGAAAGCGCTCAACATCATCACCCTTGCCCTGGTCATCGTCGGCGGCATCAACTGGGGCCTGGTCGGCCTGGCCCAGTTCGACCTGGTCGCCGCCATCTTCGGCGGACAGGACGCCCCGCTGGCACGCCTGGTCTACACCCTGGTCGGCATTTCGGCCCTGTGGCAGATCGTGCCCCTGATCCGCTCCTCCAGCAGCGGCCAGGTCCACGCCGAAGCCCACCACCACACCCACCGCTGATCGAGCGTCCCGGCGCGGGCATCCTGCCCCGCCCCTCCGGCCGCCCGGTGTTGCCACACCGGGCGGCTTTCTTTTGGCCGACCCGCCCCCCTCTTCCGGCACTTCGCCGCGGCCGCCGCCCGGTGCATGCTGCGCACCTGCCGGTGCGTCCGCCCCGGCCTTTCCCCCGGAGCTCCCATGCTGCGCAAGCTGCTACTTTCCTCCGCCATCGCCGTGGCCCTGACCGCCTGTGGCGACCGTTCCGCCAACGAAACCGCCATGCCCGAATCCAGTCCCCCCGCTTCCGGTGCCGCCCAGGGCGAGAACGCCCTGCTGGCCGCCAGCACCCTGCCCTTCCAGGCCCCGCCGTTCGACCGGATCACCGACGCCGACTACCAGCCGGCGATCGAGGAAGGCATGCGCCAGCACCTGGCCGAGGTGCGCGCCATCGCCGACAGCCCGGAGCCGCCGACCTTCGCCAACACCTTCGAGGCGCTGGAGCGCAGCGGCGCGCTGCTGACGCGCGCGGTAACGGTGTTCTTCGCGATGACCTCGGCCAACACCAACCCGACCCTGCAGGCCGCCGAGGAAGCCCTGGCGCCCAAGCTGGCCGAGCACAGCGACACCATCCACCTGGATCCGAAGCTGTTCGCGCGGGTGAAGACCATCTACGACCAGCGCGACAGCCTGGGCCTGACCGAGGAGCAGAAGACCCTGGTCGAGCACCAGTACGACGGCTTCGTCCGCGCCGGCGCCCTGCTCTCGGAGGCCGACCAGGCCGAGCTGCGCAAGCTCAACAGCGAGGAGTCCTCGCTGACCACCGCCTTCGGCAACAAGCTGCTGGCCGCGACCAATGCCGGCGGCGTGCTGGTCACCGACAAGGCGCGCCTGGACGGCCTGGACGAAGGCACCATCGCCGCCGCTGCCGAGGCCGCCAAGGCCGCGGGCAAGGAAGGCTGGCTGCTGGTCCTGCAGAACACCACCCAGCAGCCGGTGCTCGGCTCGCTGAAGGACCGCAGCCTGCGCGAGGAAGTGCTGGCCGCGTCGCTCGACCGCGCCGCCCGTGGCGACGCCAACAACACCCGCGCCACCATCCAGCGCCTGGCCGAGCTGCGCGCACGCAAGGCCCAGCTGCTGGGCTACGAGAACTACGCCGCCTACTCCATCGCCGACCAGATGGCCGGCACCCCGGAAGTGGCGCTGAAGCTGCTGACCGACACCGTGCCGGCGGCCACCGCCCGCGCCCGCGCCGAGCTGGCCAAGATCCAGTCGGTGGTCGACAAGCAGGGCGGCGGCTTCACCGCCGGCGCCGCGGACTGGCACTTCTACGCCGAGCAGGTGCGCAAGGCCGAGTACGACCTGGACGAGTCGCAGATCAAGCCGTACTTCGAGCTGGACCGCGTGCTCAGGGACGGCGTGTTCTTCGCCGCCAACCAGCTGTACGGCATCACCCTGAAGGAACGCACCGACCTGCCGGTCTACCACCCGGATGTGCGCGTGTTCGATGTGTTCGACGCCGACGGCACCCAGCTGGCGCTGTTCTACCTGGACCCGTTCAAGCGCGACAGCAAGCAGGGCGGCGCGTGGATGGGCAACTTCGTCGAACAGGACGGCCTGACCGGCACCATCCCGGTGATCTACAACGTCGAGAACTACACCAAGCCCGCCGCCGGCCAGCCGGCGCTGCTGAGCTTCGACGACGTCACCACCCTGTTCCACGAGTTCGGCCACGCCCTGCACGGGATTTTCTCGAAGACCACCTACCCGAGCGTGGCCGGCACCAACGTGCCGCGCGACTTCGTCGAGTTCCCCTCGCAGTTCAACGAGCACTGGGCGCTGGACCCGAAGGTCTTCGCCAACTACGCCAAGCACCACCAGACCGGCGAGGCGATGCCGCAGGCGCTGGTGGAGAAGATCGTGCGCGCGCGCACCTTCAACCAGGGCTACGCCACCACCGAGTACCTGTCGGCGGCGCTGCTGGACCTGGCGTGGCACACGTTGCCCGCGGGCGATGCGAAGAAGGACGTGGATGCGTTCGAGAAGGAGGCACTGGCGAAGTACAAGGTGGACCTGGCCGCGGTGCCGCCGCGCTACCGCACTAACTACTTCAGCCACGTCTGGGGTGGCGGCTACGCGGCCGGCTATTACGCGTACTTCGGTGCCGAGGTGCTGGACCACGACGCCTTCCAGTGGTTCGGCGAGAACGGCGGCCTGACCCGCGACAACGGCCAGGTCTTCCGCGAGAAGATCCTCTCCATCGGCCACTCGCGCGACCTGGCCACCGCCTACCGCGAGTTCCGCGGCAAGGAGCCCAGCGTCGAGCCGCTGCTGGAGCACCGCGGCCTGAAGTAAGCCGCGCGCCGGCATCGCAACAACAGGAAGGCCCGCGCAAGCGGGCCTTCTTCTTTCTTCCCCACCGGGAGAGGTGTAGCCCGGACAAGCGCAGCGCATCCGGAGGGAGATGCGGCCGGTGCATGGTTATCCAACCCGGCCGTGGCGACTATGCCGGCCCGATGCCGGGACGCACCACAGGCGTCAGCGCTTCAGGCTGGCGACGATCTCGGAGACGGTCAGGCCGATCTCCAGCTGCACGCGCACGTACTCGCGCTCCTTGCGCGACAGGGTGCGGCCGACCTCCAGGCGCACGTCCTCGGCCTGCAGGATGCGCATGATCCGCGGCAGCGCCGAGCCCACCGCGTCGGGGCCATAACCGGCTTCGATAAGCGCGGCGCGCATTACATCTTCAACGTCCATGACCATCCGTCCATGCGGGGAGGCCGCCATTCTGCCCGATGCGGCAGCGGCCACGGTGGACGAGATCGGCGACAACGCCCCGTGCGTCGCTACCCGGCCAGCGACCGCGTGCCGCGGCAGTCGGGGAACCTGGAACGCCCCCAGAAGGCGCTCCCGTGCTGCCGGTTGACGTTGCGAACCATGGCCGAGCCGCACCGTGGGCAACCGGGTACATCCGCCGTGGGCACCATCGGCGATGGGCCGACGCCCTGTGCGGACCGCCCAGGGCTGTCCGCAACCTCCGCCGACTGGACCTCGCGGATCATCCGCAGCAATGAGGAGCCGTCCAGCAGCCGGATCGGTTTGCCGTGGGCGAACTGTTCGGCGTCGCGGGTAAAGCCGCCCAGGGTGGCGACCACGACCTCATCGGCCCGATGGTGGGCGAGCAGGCCGTACATCTCGCGAACGACGTTCACCGGCACCTTGTCCCGATGCCACTGCTTGCACTGCACGAGGACGCGCCGCCCCTCCCTGGCCAGGACCAGGTCGATGCCGCCGTCCGCACCACCCAGCCCGTTCTCCTCGACCCGATAGCCTTTCCTGCGGAACGCTTCGCCGACCAGCCGCTCGAAGTCACGCCAGTCGACCTCGGCGATGCTTTGCAGGCTGGTGCGTGTATCGAGCAGGTTGCGGCGGCGGCGTGCACCGGTGAACGATGCCAGCGCGGCCATCCAGCAGATCAGGAGCACGGCGCATGCCAGCAGAGTCAGCAAGGGGCCACCCGCGAACACCTGGGCGAACACCGGCGAGCGGGCGCCGAGGAAGGCGGGAATCCCGTACAGCACCAAGCCGAATCCCAGGACACCGGCCGCGATTCCCACCGGCCACGGCGCCGAGGCCAGTGCGTCCACCCATCCCCTGCTCCTGCGCGCCATCAGCCCACCCGTCCTGGTTCCCTCGCTCGCGACCATAGCGCGGCGCCTGACCCGGAACAAAGAAGCCACGGGAGCCCAGAAGCACAGGGGCTGCCGAAGCAGCCCCTGTGCCGTTTGCCGGGCTTGCCGGGCTTACCAGATCCGCACGCGGTCTTCGGGCTTGATGTACAGCGGGTCGCCTTCCTTGATGCCGAAGGCGTCGTACCAGGCGTCGATGTTGCGCAGCGGGGCGAAGGCGCGGATGTGGCCCGGCGAGTGGGTGCCGTTGACCAGCTGCTGGCGCAGGGCGTCGTCGCGCCACAGGGTGCGCCACACCTGGGCCCAGCCCAGGAAGAAGCGCTGCTCGCCGGTGAAGCCGTCGATCACCGGTGCCGGCTTGCCGCCCAGCGAGCGGCGATAGGCCTCCAGGGCGATGGTCAGGCCGCCGAGGTCGCCGATGTTCTCGCCCATGGCGGTGCGGCCGTTGATGTGCAGGCCGGGCAGTTGCGGGAACTCGAACGCCTCGTACTGGGCGCCGAGCCTGGCCGCCTGCGCCTCGAACTTGGACGCGTCCTCGGCGGTCCACCAGTCGCGCAGCACGCCGGCGCCGTCGGACTTGCGGCCCTGGTCGTCGAAGCCGTGGATGATCTCGTGGCCGATCACGCCGCCGATGCCGCCGTAGTTCACCGCCGGGTCGGCCTTGGGGTCGAAGAACGGCGGCTGCAGGATCGCGGCCGGGAACACGATCTCGTTCTTGACCGAGTTGTAGTAGGCGTTGACCGTCTGCGGGGTCATGCCCCACTCGCCCTTGTCGACCTGCTTGCCCAGGCGGGCGCGGCGGTAGTCCCACTCGAACTGGCGCGAGCGCAGCACGTTGCCGACCACGTCGCCGTTTTCGATGCGCAGGCCACTGTAGTCGCGCCACTTCTCGGGATGGCCGATCTTCAGGCCGAAGCCCTGCAGCTTGGCGTGGGCCTCGGCCTTGGTGGCCGGGCTCATCCACTCTAGGGTGTCCAGGCGCGCGCCCATGGCCGCCTTCACGTTGGCCACCAGCGCGTCCATCTTGGCCTTGGAATCGGCCGGGAAGTACAGCTTCACGTACTCGCGGCCGACCGCCTCGCCCAGGCTGTCCTCGACCAGCCCGACCGCGCGCTTCCAGCGGTCGCGCTGTTCGAGCTGGCCGGACATGAACTTGTCGCGGAACTGGAAGTGGGCGTTGGCAAAGCGCGAGGACAGCAGCGGCGCGGCCCCGTCGATGGCGTGGAAGGCCTGCCATGCCTGCAGGGTGGCGATGTCGGTGTCGGCGAAGATCTTCGCCATCTTCGGCACCGCGGTCCCCTGGCGCACGACGGCCACGTCGCCGTGGTCCACGCCGGCGGCCTTGAAGTACTCGCCCCACGGGAAGCCCGGCGCATACGCATCGAAGCGCTCGAACGGCACCGGGTTGTAGGTGCGGTCGCGGTCGCGGCTCTCGGCGCGGGTCCAGTGGGCCTGGGCGATGCGGGTCTCGAACTCGAGCACCGCCCTGGCCCCCGCCTGCGGGTCGCTCCAGCCGCCCAGTTCCAGCAGCTGGGCGATGTAGGCGACGTAGCGCTCGCGCTGCGGGGCGAAGTTGTCGCGCAGGTACATCTCGCGGTCGCCCAGGCCCAGGCCGGACTGACTCATGTACAGGGTGTAGCGGTCCGGGTCGCGCTGGTCGTCGGACACGCCCAGGCCGAACAGGGTCGCGCCGAAGGTGTCGCGGGCGGCCATCAGGCGCGCCATGTCGACATGGCTGCCGGCCTTGCGCACGCGCTCGAGCAGCGGCTGCAGCGGCGCCGCATCGAGCGCCTCGATCGCCGCCTCGTCCATGAAGCCCTGGTAGACCGCGGCGATCCTGGCGGTGTCGCCACCGGTGGCGGGATCGCCCAGCGCATACCCCTGTACCAGCTCGCGCACGCGCGCCTCGGACAGGTCGCGCAGCACGCGGAAGGAGCCGTAGCTGGACTGGTCGGCCGGGATCGGGGTGTTCCTGGCCCAGGTGCCGTTGGCGTAGGCGAAGAAGTCCGTGCCGGGGGCGACGGTGGTGTCCATGCCCGCGGTGTCGATGCCCCAGGTGCCGTAGCGCACCGGCGCGGTGACATCGCCGCCGCCGGCGGCATCGCCGGTGGCGTACAGCAGCTGCAGGGTGCAGGCGCTGTCCACGCAGGGGTGGGCGTCATGGGCGCTGGCGGGGGCGGCCAGGCCGAGGGCGACCAGGGTCGCAGCGGTAAGCAGGGTCTTCTTCAAGGCAGTCTCCATACGGGGGATGCAGGCACGGATGCACCCCGCAGGATAGTTGCAATCGAGACCTCATGCGGGTGTCGAAGGTTGGGGGCACGCCCCCGGACCGGGTCCTCCCGCCTGCGATTGGCGCCGTCTGGCGGGGACAGCGCTCAGCGCGCGCGGCGCAGCCGTGGCCACACCAGGGTGCCCAGCTTCAGCAGCTCCACCAGGACCAGCAGCGCCAGCGGGAGGGCCACCGCGGCGGTCGCCGGCAGCCTGGCCGGCCATCCGCCGGGCCACAGCAGGACCGCGCCGGTTGGCACGGCCAGCAGCCACCGCGGCCCGGTCTGCGCCGCTGCAAGCCACAGGCCCGCCGCCTGCCGGCGCAGCAGCAGGACGCCGGATACCGGGAGCGAGGCGTACACGCCGATGGCGGCGGCCGTGAGCCACACCGGCGCACGGGTGCCGTAGATGCCGGCGGTGTCGGCGGCGATGGCGAGTTCGCCCAGCAACGGCACCCGGCCCTGGCCGATGCTGGCGATGACGTAGTGCGCGAAGTACGCCAGGTCCAGCACGCCCCACCCCATCATCCACGGGCCCGCCATGCGCGCACGCGCCGCGCGCGCCTGTGTCTGTCCTGCCATCGCTCCGGTCCGCTCCCCTCCTGGCGCCGGGCTCGAAGAGTACCAGGGGCGCTGGCCGGCAGCGGCACGACAGGCGTGGCGCGGCACACCGCGCAACGCCGCGGGTGTTGGCCGGTACGGGTGCCCGGCGGCAGGCCGCTACCAGATCACCAGGTACCGCACGCGGCGGCAGCGGCAGCGCCGGCCACCGTCGCGGGTGGGCCGGTGGTAGCGATGGAAACCCATCAGGCAGAACAGGTCCGAGAGCAGGTGTGGCATGGCGGCGATCCCCTGTGGCGCGCCTTCCCTGCGGAGCCGGCGCCGGGGCGATGGCCGGACCGGGAAGGGCGCCCTGCAAGATTCCCGCGCGCCGGGGCGGGCGGGAATCGGGTTCGTCTGATTTTTCCGGCCACCACCGGGCGACGCCGGCCATGTGCCGCGCGGGTGGATCGTGCGTGGCCTGGCGCCTGGCCGGTGCCGGCGACAGCCGATGGCTCTGCAGGAACTCCCCGGGACAACCCGCGGCAGCTCATGGATCCAGCGCCTCCCGGCCGGCGTAGTCTCCGCGCACGAACCGGTTGATGTAGGTGTTGAGCCCGTCCCCGGCCTCGGCCAGGCGCTGCATCTCCAGCACGTGCCCGGTACCGGGATGGCGCGCGTCGTAACGGTAGGTGCCGCCTTGGCGGAAGCGGACCGCAATCCAGTCCGGCCCGCATTCATAGGCCACGATGCCCGAGTCGCCGTCGCTGCCCTGGTATGGCTTCATGGCGGTGCTCTCCTTTGCGCGCCCGCCCGATGCCGGCGCACCGCAATGCCAGCACGGCGCGCGTGCAGGGCGGATCAGCGCCCCGTGTCCGCCGGCAGCCGCCCCGGCCGCTACCGGCTGCCGCCGGCCCCCAGCCGCCAGGACAGGCCGGACACCCGGTTGACGTGGCGCGACAGCGCGGCGGCGAGGATCGTCGGACCGGCGCACAGGTGCAGGGCATCGCGGGCGCGGGTCAGGCCGGTGTAGACCAGCTCCCGCGACAGCACCCGGCTGTCGCGCCCGGGCAGCACCAGCCAGACCTCGTTGAACTCCGAGCCCTGGGCCTTGTGCACGGTCATGGCGAAGGCGCTGTCGTGCGCGGGCAGGGTGGCCGGGTGGAAGGCGCGCGGCGCATCCACCGTCTCGCCCGGGAACCAGGCCATCAGCTGGCCCTGGCCATCGCGCAGGCAGATGCCGATATCGCCGTTGAACAGGCGATGGCGGTAGTGGTTCTGGGTGATGAGCAGCAATCGGCCGTGGAAGAAGCCATCGCCACGCAGGCGCGGCTGGTGCTGGGCCAGGCGCTCGGCCAGCAGCGCCTCGATCCGGGCGTTGAGGCCGCGTGCGCCCTGCGGGCCCTCGCGCACCGCGGTGAGGATGCGCAGCTGCCCGGCCAGGGCCAGGGCCTCGGCAGGCGAGGGCGCCTCGGCCAGTGCGGTCCAGTGGCCGAGGAAATGCTCGCGCCGCGCCGGGTCCTGCAGCAGGTCGGCGGCATCGTCGTGGTAATGCACGCCGTCGAGCCTGCCCCCGCGCAGCAGCTCCAGCGCACGGGTCTGGTCGCCGACGCGCACGGCCGCGGCCAGCGGCGCCAGGTCCAGCGCCGCGGACTGGCGCCACCCACGCACCAGATGCACGTGGCGGGCGGGGAAGGGCGTGGCGGTATCCGCCTCGATCGCCGATGCCTCGAGCTCGCCCAGCAGCGGCTGCAGCGCGCGCGCATCGGGGCCCGCCAGGTGCATGCCGTCGCCGGCGGCGGCGAGGATGCCGCTGAGCACGTCGCCGGCCTCGACCGAAGGCAGCTGGTCCGGATCGCCCAGCAGCACCAGGCGGGCGCCGTCGGGCACGGCCTCGACCAGCTTGGCCATCAGCGGCAGGTCGATCATCGAGGCCTCGTCCACCACCACCACGTCCACCGCCAGCGGATTGCCGGCGTGGTGGCGGAAGCGCGGCGAGTCCGGGAGGGTGCCGAGCAGGCGGTGCAGGGTGCGGCCGGCGGTGGCCAGCGGCGCCAGCAGTCCGTCCTCGATGCCTTCGCCGGCCAGCTGCTGCGCGGCACGGCGCAGGCTCTCGGCCATGCGTTCGGCGGCGCGTCCCGTGGGTGCGGCCAGGGCGATGCGCGGCGCCGGCTGGCCGGCCGCCGCGGCGCGTGCGCCGAGCAGCACCAGCAGCCTGGCAATGGTGGTGGTCTTGCCGGTACCGGGACCGCCGGTGACCAGCAGCAGGCGGTGGAGCAGGGCGACCGCGGCGGCGCGTGCCTGATGGTCGCCACCGCCGGCGGCCCGCGGGAACAGGCGCCCGAACAGCGGCGCCAGCGCATCGACGGCGCCCGGCTCGATCGGGCCACTGCCCAGGCGTTGCAGGCCCGCGGCCAGGCGACGTTCGTACTCGCGGTAGCGGCGCAGGTAGAGCAGGCCGTTCTCCAGCACCAGGGGCGCGTCGCCTTGTGTTTCATCGGCCGGGGCGCCGGGGCGGGCGACCCAGCGCGAGGCTTCCAGGTCGGCCTGCCACCGCGCGGGCGACGGCCAGTCCAGATCCAGGTCGAGCAGGGCGCGCGGCTGGTCGATGCGGAAGCCGGCGTGCCCGGCGGCGACGGCCAGCGAGGCCAGCGCCGCGGCCACGGCGACGGCGTCGGGCGTCGCCGGATCCAGCCTGCGCAGGCTCAGGGCCAGGGCATGGTCCAGGGTGCGCAGGGCACCTTGCGCCCGCAGGGTCTCCAGCAGGCTCATGCCGCCACCTGCGCGCGGGTGCGGCCGGCGAACAGCGCATCCACCGCTTCCACCAGCGCCGGGTCGAATTTCCAGGCCTGCACGCCGGGACGCACGCCATCCACCGGCGCGGCGGCCGCCTCCAGGCCGCGGCAGAACAGGTAGCGCACGCCGCCGAAATCACGCGCGTAGTCGTAGGCCTCCCCGAGGCGGAAGCGCAGCCAGCGGTGCAGGGCGACGGTGTAGATCAGCGCCTGCAGTTCGTACTCGCTGTGCTGCATGGCCTCGGCCATCTGCTGCGGACCGTAGCCGCGCAGGCGGTTGGACTTGTAGTCGAGCACGTACCAGCGTCCGTCGTGCAGGTAGGTCAGGTCGATCAGGCCGGTCATCAGGCCCTCCAGCCGGTGCCGGCCACCGAAACCGCTGCGTCCGCGCAGCAGGCCGTGGCGGTGCAGCAGGGCCAGCAGCGCCTCGGTGCGGGTCGGGGCCAGGGCGAACTGGAATTCGATCTCGGCCCGCCGCTGGCCTTCCGGCAGCGCCGCCAGGCGCGCGCCCTCGGGCAGTGGCACCGTCAGGGTGTGTCCGGCCAGGGCGGTGAGCAGGGCGATGCCGTCCTCCAGGTCGGCCTCGGGGTAGCCGCCATTGCGCAGGGCCCTGCCGATGCGCGGTTCCTCGCCGGCAGGCGCCCGATCGCCCGGCAGCCAGTCCCGCCACGCCGCAAAGTCGGCAAGCTCCAGCACCTCGTGCAGCACCACGCCGAAGCGCGAACCGGAAAAGCGCGGGTCGTAGGCCTCGTCCACCGGCGCCTCCTCCTCGGGCGCGGCGGGCTCGTCGCGGCCACCGGGCGCCGGCTGGGTGGCCGCGCTGGAGGTGTCACCGGCGCCTTCGGCGTTGGCCAGCTGGGTGAAGCTGTACACCCACCAGTCGCTGGCCAGCGAGCGCGAAAGCTCGCGCGCCGGCGGCACCTCGCCTTCGGCCCCGGCCGGCAGCCACGGCAACTCGGCCGGCGGCACCGTGGCATCCAGCACGATGGCGCCGGGCAAGGCGTCGGCCAGCGCCTGCGGGTCGCGCACCATGGGCCACAGCGCGGTCCTGCCGTGGTTGTAGAACTCGCCGCTGGCCAGCCACAGCGCATCGCGCGCGCGGGTCAGGCCGACGTAGAGCAGGCGCGCGTCCTCGGCCGCCTCGCCGGCCTTCCAGGCCTCGGCGGCCCGGTCCCAGCCACTGGTGGCGGTCTGCAGCTTCCAGTGCAGCACCGGTGCATCGTCGTGCGGGTCGCGCGCGAGGACGCAGCGGCCCGGGTCGCGCCCCTTGCCGCCGATGCCCGCGAACGGCAGGAACACCAGCGGATATTCCAGGCCCTTGCTCTTGTGCAGGGTCACGATCTGCACCCGGTGCGCGTCCGATTCCAGGCGCAGCAGCTGGGTCTCGTCATCGGTGCTGGCCTGGGCGATGGCGCGTTCCAGCCAGTCGACCAGGCCGTGCAGCCCCAGCGCCTGGCGCTGGGCTTCCTGCAGCTGCTCGCCCAGCTGAAGGTAGTTGGTCAGGCGGCGCTCGCCATCGACCAGGGCCAGCAGGCGCGTGGCCTGCTGCGCGCACACCTCGCCCAGCAGCGCCAGGGGGCCGCCACGGTCCAGGCGCTCGCGCCAGCCCAGCGCGGTGGCGCGCCAGGCCTGCATGGCGTCGCCGTCGGCGTCCAGCCCTGCAATGTGCCGCGCATCCTGGCCGACCAGCACGGTGGCCAGCGCGGCGCGCAGGCGGCCGTCGTCGTCGCCGTGCAGCAATGCGTGGAGGAGGGTCAGCAGCTCATGCGCCTCGCCGGTGCAGAACAGGCTCACGTTGCCGGCGGCCACGGCGGCAATGCCGACCTTCGCCAGCGCCTGGCGGATGCGGGTGGCGTCATGGTGCGTGCGTACCAGCACGGCGATGTCGCCGGGCCGCACCGGACGGCCGTCGAGGCAGGCGCGGCCGGCGCGGGCGTCGGCCAGCACCGCGTGGATGGCGGCGACGCACGCGGCGGTGGCCCACTCGCGCGACTGGTTGGCGGACCAGCCCTTCCGCCTGCCGGCGGGATCCGGCGGCGCTGCGGGGGCCTGCCACAGGGTCAGCGCGGGCGCTGTGCTGCCGTGGCGCTGGAACCCGGCGTCCCCGCGCTTGCCTCCCGGCTGCACCGGATGGAACACGATGCGCGCGTCGCCGAAGGCGGTCGCGCCGGCGCGGGTGTACATCGCCTCGATCACCGACAGCACCGACGGCCGCGAGCGGAAGTTGCGGTCCAGCGGCGGCGCGGCCTCGGCGGTCTTGCGCGCGGCCAGGTAGGTTTCCACGTCACCGCCGCGGAAGCGGTAGATCGCCTGCTTGGGATCGCCGACCAGGAACAGTGCCGGGTGGTCGCTGCCGGCGCCGAACACGCGTTCGAAGATGCGCCACTGGCGCAGGTCGGTGTCCTGGAACTCGTCGACCAGGGCGATCGCGTACTGCTCGCGCAGCCGCCTGGCCAGCTCATCCGCATGCGGGCCTTCCAGCGCGTTGGCGACCTCGTCGATCAGGTCGTCGTAGGTCTGCACCCGGCGCTGGCGCTTGAGCGTGGCCAGGCGCCGGCGCGCGTCGGCGCGCACCTGGTGCAGCATCGCCACGCAGCGCGCCTCACGGTAGGCGGCCACCTGCTCCACCGCCTGCGCGTAGGCCTCCACCACCTCGCACAGCGGCGAATCCGGGGTCTTGCCGGCACCGGCCTTGCTGGTGCACTTGAGCAGGGTGGCGCGGTACAGCTGGCCCAGCTTGGGATGGGCGAACGGGACATGCGGCCGCCCGGCCTCGCACCAGCGCCGCAGCTGCACGAACAGGTCCTCGATCCACGCGACCTTGTAGCTGTTGCCGTTGAGCACCTTGCCGGTGACCGCGGCCAGCAGCGCCTCGCGCAGGTCGTCGGCATGGGCCAGTCCGGCACCGAGCAAGGCCTGGGCGGCGGCCTCCAGCTGCGGTTGCGGATCGGGCGGCAGGGCGGTGCCCGGCCCGGGGCGCAGCCGCGGCTGGCGTACCAGCGCCGGCAGGTCCGCGGCCAGTGCCCGCGGATCGCCCCACAGGGCCTCCAGGTCGGCAACGCTGTCGGCATCGCGGGCATGCGCCCGCCACAGGTCGGCGGCCACCGCCTCGCGCAGGCCGATGTCGTTGGCCAGCAGTTCGGGCGGATCGAAACCCTGGCCGCTTTCCAGCGCATGCTCGCGCAGCACCCGCGCGCAGAAGCCGTGGATGGTGAACACCGCGGCCTGGTCGATGCCGTCGGCGGCCGCACGCAGGCGGCGCGCCACCTGGCCGATGTCTTCCCCGCTGGCGTCCAGGTGCGCCTGCAGCAGCTGCGCGGTGAGCTGCGCCTCGCCCGGGCCGTCGGCGGGCACGATGCCGGCGGCCACGTCGGCCGCGAGCAGCAGTCGCTTGCGCACGCGCGCACGCAACTCCTGGGTGGCGGCCTCGGTGAAGGTCACCGCCAGGATGCGCTCCACCGGCAGCGCGCGCTCCAGCACAAGGCGCACGACGAGCGTGGCCAGGGTGAAGGTCTTGCCGGTACCGGCGGAGGCCTCGATCGCGCGCACGCCATGCAGCGGGAGGGTCGGGAAATCGCCGGTCGCGCTCATGCCGCCTCCTCCGCGTCATCGCGGCCGGCCAGGCCCTGGAGCAGTGCCGCGTCGACCGGCGGGGAAACCGCCGCCGCGGTCACCGCCGCATAGATCGCATGCGCGGCCTCGACGAAGCGACGCAGCATCGCCGGCTCGGCGAACGGATCGCAGCCGCGCAGCGCCAGCCGCACCGACGCGTCCTCGCCTTCGGCGAAACCCTGGCCGTTGCCGTGCCAGCGTCCGCGCGCCTTCGGCACGCTGCGCGTGTAATCGTCCACGCCCTGGTGGATCTCCCAGCCGCTGTACGGCATGAACGGCAGCGGCGCCGCCAGGCCCCGTTCGCGCAGCTGCAGCAAAGCGGCCAGTGCGGCCCTCGCCTGCGCCGGCGCAGGCGGCTCGAGCACGAAGGGGCCATGGCCGGCGCCACCTTCGTCCTCGTGGAACAGCACCAGCGGCAACGGCTGCCCGGCGGCGGCGGCCAGCAGCCAGTCCAGGCCATGGCGGATCCAGCCCGGACCGTTGGGGGGGCCGAAGCGCACCCGGGCGATGCCCTGCGGATGGATGCCTTCGACCTGGCCGCGCACGAGGGTGCCAGCGATGTCGGCCTCCAGCACCCGCGACTGCGGCTGGGCCGTGCCGCGCCAGCGTACGAAGGCCTCGCGCCACGGCGCCAGCGCGTGCGCCTGGCGCTCCAGCACGCTGCGCCCGGCGGCGCCGGATGGCAGCAGGCCGCGCGCGCGCAGCAGGGCATGGGTGGCGGGCAAGTCCTCGCCGCGCAGCAGCGCCTCGAACACCGCCCGCTGCAGCCGTGCGCGCTCCAGCGGCCCGCCTGGCGCGGCCAGCGGCTCCAGGTCCTCGCCATGGGTAGCCACGTCCGGCAGGCGCACCTGCACCCGGGCGAGGAACCCGCGCGCCGGATTGAGCAGGAACCGGCGCAGCGAGTCCACCGGCAGCACCGGCATGCCGCCTGGCGCTGCATCGGCCGCCGGCACCGGGGGCAGGGCGGGGCCTTCGAACCACGGTGCCAGCGGGCTGCGCCGGGTCGAAGGCTGGGCCGCGGCCTGGCGCCAGTCGCGGCGATAGGAGAAACGCCGCGGCTCGCCGTCGGCGCCGAACGCGGCCGGCGCGAACGGCTGCAGCGGATGCCCGACCACCAGCGCGCGGGTGATCGCCGAGGGCTCGCCCGGCGGATGCGCATGCTGGGCAGCCGCCGCGTCGATCAGCTCGGATACCAGCACCGAAGGCTCGCGCTCGCTGCCATCGCGCGGGTCCCTGCCGATCCAGCTGACGTAGAACACGTCCTGGGCGGCGGCCATCAGCTGCAGGAACAGGAAGCGGTCGTCCTCGCGGGTGGAGCGGTCGCCGACCCTGCGCCGGCCGGTGCCCAGCTCCGCGGTGAGGCGGTTGAGGCCGGCGGCCGGATCGCGGCGCGGGAATTCCCCGTCGTTCATGCCCAGCACGCAGATCGCGCGGAACGGCAGCAGCCGCATCGGCACCATGCGGCCGATGCTGATGCCACCGGTCAGCAGCGGGGCGCGGGTATCGGCTTCGGACAGCGCGGCGGCAAAGTGCGCGCGTACCGCCTCGGCCGGCACCGGCGCATCGAAACCGGCGCGCCGCGCATGGGCCGCGAACGCATCGACCAGGCTGCGCAGGCGGTCCAGCGCGCGCTGGGTGGCCGGGTGGGCGGGGGGCCTGGGCAGCAGCCAGGTCAGCAGCTGCAGCAGGCGCTCGCGCCACTGCGCCGGGGCCAGCGCGCCGCCGAGGACGCGCTCGTGCAGGGCGAGCACCAGCAGCAGCCGTACCAGGGTGTCCAGCGCGTCCAGGGCACTGCCTTCCAGCTCCGGCATCGGCGCCACCACCTGGCCGTTCTCCAGCACCACCGGCTCGTCACTGCCGGAGGCGTGGCCCAGCAACAGGCGATCCAGGGCGAAGGACCAGGTGTAGGCATCGTCCTCCGGCGCGTCCAGGCGCGCGCGGTGGGCGGCATCGATGCCCCAGCGCGCGCCGGCGGCCGACAGCCAGGTGCGCAGGCGCTCCAGCGCCGGCGCATCGAGCTCATTGGCCTCGGCCACCGCCGGGCTCGCCAGCAGGTCCAGCACCTCGTGCAGGCCGAAGCGCGACACCGGCAGCGCCAGCAGGCGCAGGAACACCCCGGCCAGCGGCTCGTTGGCCAGCGGGCTGGCGTCGGCCAGGGCGTAGGGGATGGCATCGGGCTCGCCGCGGCGGCCGAACACCGGCTCCAGGTAGGGCAGGTAGGGGTCGATGTCCGGGGCCAGCACCGCGACCTCGCGCGGCTGCAGCGGCGGATCGAAGCGCGGGTCGTCGAACAGGCCGCGCAGCTGGTCGGCCAGCACTTGCAGCTCGCGCAGGCGGGTGTGGCAGGCGTGCAGCTGCAGGCTCGGATCGGTGGGGTCGACCTGCTCCCGCAATGGCGCGCCCGGCGTCGCCCGGCGGTGGTAGAGGTCCGCCTGCAGGCGGCGCAGCAGGCTGCCCTGCAGGGCGCCGCCGCCTTCGGCCGGATCGGCGTGGACGTTGAACTCGGCCGAGGCGTGGACCAGCTCGTAGCCGCCGACCAGGGCCATGAAATCGGCGCCGGCCGCGCCCCAGCGCTGCAGCAGCGGGTTCTCGCCCGCCTCCTGGCGGGGTTCGCCGCGCCGCAGGCGCTGCAGGTCGCCCCAGTAGTCGGCCACCGGCGAGGGCACGAACAGGTGCAGGCTGCCGACCCGCGCCTGGGTGGCGATCACCCGCAGCACGTCCGGCGAGACGTTGAGCGTGGCGAAGGCCGACAGCCGCGACGGCAGGCCGCGCGGCAGCTCGCCATCCTGGCGACCGAAGCGCTCCAGGTACTGCTGGATGCGGCGCGCGCGGTGCGGGCGGTCGCGGCCGACGCGGCGCCAGAGGATCGCCTGCGGATCGTCCGCCGCGGCGCCGTCCTCCCAGCGCAGCAGCCAGTCCCGGCGCCAGGCCTGGTACTTGTTGAACACGTTGGCCAGTTCGCCGGCCAGCGACCAGGCGCGCAGCGGATCGGCGGGCCCGACGTGGTCGGCGATCCGGGCCATGGCCGGGCGTGCCAGCAGCTCCGGGTCGGTCAGCGCGGCATACAGGTGCCAGTGCAGGGTGTCGGCATCCAGCTCGTCCGCGGCGGCCGCGGCGGGGGCGCCGGGCGATTCGGGCCCGGGCGGCGGGTTGGCCGCCAGCGCGCGGCCCACGAACTCGCCGGGCGTGAGGAACTCGATGTTCGCCGCCACCCCGTGCTCGGCGGCCAGCGTGGCCTGCAGCCAGCGGCGCATCGCCACCTGCGGGATCAGCACCACCTCCGGCGCCAGCAGCGGCTGCCCGGGCGCCGGCTCGCGCACGACCCGGGCGAGGATGCCGGCCAGGATTTCCAGCGAGTTGGAGTGGTAGAGCCGGAAGTCGTGCGGAGCGTCGTGCATCCGGCCATCTTGCCGCAGCGCCATCGCAGCAGGCGAGACGCGTCTGTGCCTGGCACGGGGCAGCGCCGGCCCGCCCGCCGGCCCATCTCGCGTACGGCCGCCGCCGCAGCGCCCCCCGCCGGGCGCATCCTCCACACATGGCACGCGGCACGATCCGGACCACCCACGGGACAATTACTGGACTGGGCGGTTCAATCGATAGGTTAAGATTCAGTGTGGCCGCCGCATGATGCGCCGGTTTGTGGTGCTTCCCACTGCGAAAGGAAACGCGCGCGCGCATGCCTGCCTCCCCCGCCAATGCCGTCGTCCTGCAGGGTGTCCGCCTGGACCGCGGCGGCCGCACGATCCTGCGCGACCTCGACCTGACGGTTCCAGCCGGCAGCATCACCGCGGTGCTCGGGCCTTCGGGCACCGGCAAGTCCACCCTGCTGGCCGCGCTGACCGGTGAACTGGTCCCGGCGACCGGCTCCCTGCGCGTGTTCGGCCAGCCGGTGCCGCGCGACGGCCGCGGCCTGCTGGAGATGCGCAAGGGCATCGGCGTGCTGCTGCAGGGCAACGGCCTGCTGACCGACCTGAGCGTGGCCGAGAACGTGGCCCTGCCGTTGCGCGCCCACACCCGGCTGCCGGCGCCGCTGCTCGAGCGCCTGGTGGAGATGAAGCTCAACGCGGTCGGCCTGCGTGGCGCCGCGGACCTGTATCCGCGCGAACTGTCCGGCGGCATGGCCCGGCGCGTGGCGCTGGCGCGGGCGCTGGCGCTGGATCCGCCGCTGATGCTGTACGACGAGCCGCTGACCGGCCTGGACCCGATCGCCTCTGGCGTGATCATGAGCCTGATCCAGCGCCTGTCGCGCAGCCTGGGGCTGACCAGCATCATCGTCAGCCACCACGTGCACGAGACCCTGCCCATCGCCGACCAGGCGGTGGTGATCGCCAACCACCGCATCGTGTTCGATGGCGCGCCGGCGCAGTTGCAGGCTTCCACCGATCCGCTGCTGCGCCAGTTCCTGGACGGCCACCCCGACGGCCCGATCCCGTTCGAAAGCGCCCGTGACGCCACGAGCCGCGGGGAGGCCGCCTGATGCCCGCCGTCGCCGCGATGCGTTCGCTGGGCCGCGCCGGCCTGTTCTCGCTGTCGGTGCTGCGCGCCTCACTGCCGACCCGCGACTTCCTCGCCGAACTGGCGCGGGAGATCTACAAGATCGGCGGGCGCTCGCTGCCGATCATCGCCGTGGGCGGCGCGTTCGTGGGCTTGGTGCTGACCCTGCAGGGCTACCGCACCCTGACCACCTTCGGTGCCGCCGACGCGCTGTCGACCCTGCTGGGCCTGTCGCTGTACCGCGAGCTGGGCCCGGTGCTGACCGCGCTGCTGTTCATCGGCCGCGCCGGCAGCTCGATCGCCGCCGAGCTGGGGCTGATGCGCGCCACCGACCAGATCAAGGCGCTGGAGCTGATGGCCATCGATCCGGTCGCCAAGGCGGTGGCGCCGCGGTTCTGGGCGGCGGTGCTGTGCGTCCCGCTGCTGACCGGCTTCTTCTGCTCGCTGGCGATCTCGGCCAGCTGGTTCGAGGCGGTCAAGGTGCTGGGCCTGGACAACGGCACCTTCTGGGCCGCGCTCCAGGGCAGCGTGGATTTCCGCGACGACTTCGGCGTGGCGCTGCTGAAGTCCGCCGTGTTCGGCGGCGTCAGCGCGCTGGTGGCGGCCTACGTGGGCTTCCACGCCGAACCGACCATCGAGGGCACCTCGGTGGCCACCACCCGCGCGGTGGTCAACGCCTCGCTGCTGGTGCTCATGCTGAACTTCGTCATGTCGGCGCTGCTGTTCCAGTGAGTGGCGCCCTCCGAACCCCCCGGGCCTGCGGGCCCGCCTCCCGTCTCCACAGGTAGCTCCCCATGGCAATCCGCGGTCCCAGGCTTGAATTCGCCGTCGGCGCATTCCTCATCCTCGCGCTGGCCTCGCTGCTGGTGCTGGCCTTCGCCTCGACCAACCGGCAGTTCGGGCTCGGCGGCGGCAGCTACGAGCTGACCGCGCGCTTCTCCAACCTCGGCCAGCTGCGGCTGCAGGCGCCGGTGAAGATCGGCGGCGTGGTGGTGGGGCGGGTGGACAAGGTCGACCTGGACCCGGTGCGGTTCGACTCGGTGGTCACCCTGGCCATCGACAACCGCTACAAGGACCTGCCCGGCGACACCTCCGCCGCGATCCTCACCAGCGGCCTGCTTGGCGAGAGCTTCATCGGCCTGCAGCCGGGCGGCGATCCCGAGCCGCTGCAGCCCGGCGACGAGATCGTATTCACCCAGCCGGCCATCGACCTGATCCAGCTGGTCGGCAAGTACATGTTCGGTGGCGCAGGTGGCGGTGGGGCCGATCCGGCCGAACTGCTCTCCTCCCCCGCCTCCCAAGATCCGCCCCCCACGGAAACCAGCCCATGAAGCCCCTGATCCTGTCCCTCGCCCTGGCCCTGCCGCTGCTGGCGGCCGCCCCCTCCGACGCCCAGGCCCAGCAGGCCGCCGCCACCGCCGCCACCCCCGGCAAGCAGGTGGTGGACACCGGTACCCGCGTGCTGTCGACCCTGCAGCAGCGTCGCGCCGAGTTCCAGAAGAGCCCGGCGGCCCTGCGCGGGTTCATCGAAAGCGAGCTGCGCGCGAGCTTCGACCGCGAGTACGCCGCGCGCCTGGTGCTGGGCCCGCACGGCCGCGGCGCCAGCGACGCGGACGTGAGCCTGTTCGCCGACGCGATGACCGACAACCTGATGCAGCGCTACGGCGCGGCCCTGCTGGCCTTCGACGGCCGGCCGCGGATCCGGCTGAAGTCCGAGACCCCGCTGCCGAACAACCGCGGCATGCGCGTGTCCACCGAGATCCTGCGCGATGGCGGCGACCCGATCCCGGTCGACTACCTGCTGCGCAACAACGGCGGCTGGAAGATCTTCGACGTGATGGTCGAGGGCGTGTCCTACGTGCAGACCTTCCGCAGCCAGTTCGACGCCCCGCTGCGGCAGAAGTCGATCCCCCAGGTCGCCTCCGAGCTGCGCAGCGGCGCGCTGCGGCCTGCTGCCGATGCCCAGCGCTGACGCCGCGCGCGCCCGCCGACAGGGCGAGGCGCTGCACCTGGAAGGCCGCCTGGACCGGGCGGCGGCCATCGCCCTGTGGCCGTCCCTGGCGGGGCTGGTCGACGGTGCCCGCACCCTGGACCTGGCGGCGGTGAGCGGGCTGGACAGCGCCGGCCTGGCGCTGCTGGCCGAAACCGCCGCCCGCATGCGCCGCGGCGGCGCGGTGCAGGTCACCGGCTCGCCCGCGGGCCTAACCGAACTGTGCGCCGCCTACCGCCTGGACCCCCGCCTCGACTACACCGGAGCCGCCCCATGAAGCCCGTCCCCGCCGGCAGCCTGCTGCTGGGCCTGCTGTTGCTGGCCGGCTGCGCCAGCACTGCCCCGTCCGCGCCCGGGGCGCCGGCGGCCGAGGCAGGCGTCGCCGTGGCCGGCAGCCCTGCCGACGCCACCGCCATGCCTGCCGCACCGCTGCTGATCGACGGGCGGGAGCTGCCCGCGCCGCCGCCGGTCACGGTGGCCGACGCGGCGCCGGCCACCGACGAGAGGGCCGCCCCGGTCGATCCGGCGGCCGCACCGGATCCGGCGGTCGACCCCGGCCGCACCGACGCCGAGGACGACTTCGCCGCACTGTACGGCGCCCCGGCCGGCCCGTCCGACCCCGGTGCGCGCCCGGCCTACGACCCGTGGGAGCCGGCGAACCGCCGCGTGCATGCGTTCAACGTGGTGGTGGACCGCGCCATCGCCCGGCCGATCGCGCGGGCCTACGTGGCGGTGGTGCCGGAGCCGGTGCGCCTGGGCGTGGGCAACTTCTTCGACAACCTCGGCTCGCCGGTGACCTTCCTCAACCAGGTGCTGCAGGGCCGCCCGCGCGACGCGGTGCAGACCCTGGGGCGCTTCGTGGTCAACAGCACCCTGGGCATCGGCGGCCTGTTCGACCCGGCCAGCGACCTGAAGATGAAGCGCCGCAGCGAGGACTTCGGCCAGACCCTGGGCATCTGGGGCTGGCGCAACTCGCGCTACGTGGAGCTGCCGTTCTTCGGCCCGCGCACGGTACGCGACGTGTTCGGCCTGGCCGGCGACGCGCCGCTGTCCCCGACCCGCCAGGTCGAGCGCGACCGCCACCGCATCTTCCTGCAGGGCGCGCAGCTGGTGGACCGCCGCGCCGCGCTGCTGCCGATCGAGAGCATGCGCGAGAACGCGCCGGACGAGTACACGATGATCCGTGACGCGTGGCTGCAGCGCCGGCAGTTCCAGATCGAGAGCGACCGCCGGCGCGAGCCGGGGGACGACCTGCCGGACTACCTGCAGGGCCCGGACCCGGTGCCGGTCGACGCGATGCCGCTGCCCGGCGGCTGAGCGCCAACGCGGCCGAGGCTGCAATGCACAAGGGCCCGGGTGATCCCCGGGCCCTCGTCTTTTCCGGTGCGGCCACGCCGCCGGACTCAGGGCTCCTGCCCGTCCTCGCCCTCCAGCCCGGCCTCGGCCGCGTCCAGGCCCAGGTCGCCCAGCAGCGCCTGCGCCTGGTCCTGGCCCAGCGACTCGACCCCGCGCAGGCGGCGCTCGATGGTGCGGGTCTTGCGGCTGGCCTCGCCCAGGCTCTTGCCCACGGTGCCGATCTGCTTCTCGGCCCGCTCGAGGATGCCCGCGAACTTGCCGAATTCGCCCTTGACCGCGCCCAGCAGGCTCCACACCTCGCTGGAGCGCTTCTCGATGGCCAGGGTGCGGAAGCCCATCTGCAGGCTGTTGAGCAGGGCGGTGATGGTGGTCGGGCCGGCCACCACGATGCGGTGGTCGCGCTGCAGCGCATCGGCCAGCCCGGGGCGGCGCAGGGTCTCGGCGTACAGGCCCTCGGTCGGCAGGAACATCACCGCGAAGTCGGTGGTATGCGGCGGCACCACGTACTTCTCGCAGATCGACCGGGCCTGGATGCGGATCGCCTTCTCCAGCTGCGCGCCGGCCACGCGCACCGCCTCGGCGTCGGCCTGGTCCTGGGCCTCGAGCAGGCGCTCGTAGTCCTCGCGCGGGAACTTGCAGTCGATCGGCAGCCACAGCGGCGCATCGTCGTGGCCGCGGCCGGGCAGGCGCACGGCGAAGTCGACCATCTCCGCGCCATCCGGGCGCACGCGCACGCTGCGCGCGTACTGCTCGCCGGTCAGGGTCTGCTCGAGGATGTTGTCCAGCTGCACCTCGCCCCAGCCGCCGCGGGTCTTGACGTTGGTCAGCACGCGCTTGAGGTCGCCCACGCCGGTCGCCAGCTGCTGCATCTCGCCCAGGCCACGCTGCACCTGCTCCAGGCGCTCGGACACCAGCTTGAAGGAGGAATCCAGGCGCGTGGTGAGGGTGCTCTGCAGCTTCTCGTCCACCGTCTCGCGCATCTTCTCCAGCTTGGCCGCGTTGTCCTGCTGCAGCGTGCGCAGCTGCTGCTCCAGGGTGGCGCGCATCTCGCCGATGCGCTGCTCGTTGCGCGCGGTCAGCTCCTGCAGGCGCTGGTTGAGGCCCTCGGCGAACCGCTGCTGCGACTCCACCGACTCCTGGCGCGCGACCCGGGCGTCCTCGGCCAGGCTGGCGCGCAGGGCGCCCAGCTGCTCGCCGAAGGCGTGGATACGGGTGTCCTGCTGGCGACCGAACAGATCCAGCTGCCCGCGCAGCTCGGCCAGGCGCTGGGACAGCAGTTCGCCCAGCTGGAGCTGGGCCGCATTGCCCTCGGCCCGGCCCTTGCGGGCGTCCTCGGCGAGGCTGTCGCGCAACTGGTCCAGACGGGTGTCGGTGCGGGTGCCAAGGTCGGCCAGGTGGCGGGCGAAGCCGTCGATGCGCTGGCCCTGGGTGGTGGCCAGGCCATCCAGCTGCTGGCGCAGCTCCAGCCGCCCGTCGCGCTGCTCGGCACGCAGGGCCTCCTCCAGCTGCGCGCGCAGGCGCTCGAACCCGGCTTCCGGGCGGCGCATCAGCAGGGCGGCCACGAAGGCCAGGATCGCCAGCTGCAGCCCGGCGATGAACATCAGCAGGACGGTTCCATTCATGCCGTGAAGTGTAGCGACGCCGGTCGCAGGGCACGCGACCGGTGCCGGCGCCGGCTTCACGCCGATCCCATCCCGGCGCCCACACAGTGCCCGGCATGGCCCGTCCCGCCCGTTACCCGGTGCTCACCAAGCGCGTCTACGAACCGTCCGGGCCACTGGACGGCGCGCGCCTGCTGGTGGACGGCGTCTGGCCGCGCGGGTTGAGCAAGGAATCGCTGGAGCTGGAGGCGTGGCTGCGGCTGCTGGCGCCCAGCACCGCCCTGCGCCGCTGGTTCGGCCATGATCCCGCCCGCTGGGACGACTTCCGCACGCGCTACTTCGCCGAACTGGCCGACAACCCCGCCGGCCTGGCCCGATTGCGCGGTTACATGGTCCGCGGGCCGGTGACCCTGCTGTATGCCGCCGCCGACGAGGAACACAACAACGCGGTGGCGCTGCGTGACTACATCCTCCACGGCTCGGGCTGAGGCCGTGGTTTCAGCTGAGACCGGTTTGCGCCGCAGCGGCGCCACCGCGTAGGCTGCCTCGCCTTGTCCGCACGCGGACGTACAGGGAAACCGGATATCGCATGACTGCCAGCACCCCGCTGCTCGTCACCTTCGCCGCCTACCTGCTGTTGATGGTCGGCATCGGTTTCGTCGCCTGGCGCCGCACGCGCACGTTCGACGACTACATCCTGGGTGGCCGCTCGCTGGGCAGTTTCGTCACCGCGCTGGCGGCCGGCGCCTCGGACATGAGCGGCTGGCTGATGATGGGCCTGCCCGGCGCGCTGTACCTGGGCGGCGCCTCGGAAAGCTGGATCGCGATCGGCCTGGTGATCGGCGCCTGGGCCAACTGGCGTTACATGGCCGGGCCGCTGCGGGTGTACACCGAGCGCACCCGCAACGCGCTGACCCTGCCGGACTACTTCACCCACCGCTTCGAGGACCACAGCCGCCTGCTGCGGATCTTCTCGGCGCTGGTGATCCTGGTGTTCTTCGCCATCTACTGCGCCTCCGGCGTGGTGGCCGGTGCGCGCCTGTTCGAGAGCATGTTCGGCCTGCCCTACGGCCAGGCGATGCTGTGGGGCGCGGTGGTGACCATCGCCTACACCTTCATCGGTGGCTTCCTGGCGGTGAGCTGGACCGACACCGTGCAGGCCTCGCTGATGATCTTCGCCCTGCTGCTGGTGCCGGTGTTCGCGGTGCTCGGTTCCGGCGGCCTGGCGCCATCGCTGGCGCTGGTGGAACAGGTCGACCCGGCCCGGCTGCAGTGGGTTGGCGCCGGCGGGCTGGTCGCGGTGGTCTCGGCGTTGGCCTGGGGGCTGGGCTACTGCGGGCAGCCGCACATCTTGGCCCGGTTCATGGCCGCCGACAGCCTGGCCACGATCCCGCGCGCGCGCCGCATCGCCATGACCTGGATGGTGCTGTGCCTGGGTGGCTCAGTCGCCACCGGCCTGGCCGGCATCGCCTGGTTCGCCGCCAACCCGGCCCTGGCCGGTGCGGTGAACGCCAATCCGGAACGGGTCTTCATCGTGCTGGGCGAACAGCTGTTCAATCCGTGGATCGCCGGGGTGCTGCTGTCGGCGATCCTGGCGGCGATCATGAGCACCCTGTCGGCGCAGCTGCTGGTGTGCTCCAGCGCGCTGACCGAGGATTTCTACCGCGGCCTGCTGCGGCCGCGGGCCGGCCACCGCGAGCTGGTGTGGTTCGGCCGGGCGATGGTGCTGGCCGTGGCGCTGCTGGCGATGTGGATCGCGCGCGACCCGGACAGCCGGGTGCTGGGCCTGGTGGCCTATGCCTGGGCCGGCTTCGGCGCGGCCTTCGGGCCGGTGGTGGTGCTGTCGCTGTTCTGGAAGCGGATGACCCGCAACGGCGCCCTGGCCGGCATGCTCGCCGGCGCCGTGACGGTGATCGCCTGGAAGCACACCGGCAGCGCGCTGTACGAGATCGTGCCCGGCTTCATCGCCGCGACCGTGGCGATCGTGGCGGTGAGCCTGCTCGGACCGGCGCCCTCCGGCGAACTGCAGGCCCGCCACGCGCAGGTGCGCGCGGCGCTGCGCGAGAACGGCTACTGAGCGCACGCCCGCGCAGGGATCCGGAGGCCCGACGCAGGGTCGGCGACGCGCCTGTGCCCGGTGCGTATCCGCGCCAGTGGCTGCATGTCGCCACGCACGCCGCCCGCGCCAGGGTTCCGTGCGACCGCGCGCAGGCGCTGGCCACCCCGCCGTGCCGGTCGTTCAGCGCGCGGTGTAGCCGCCGTCGACCAGGTGGTAGCTGCCGGTGATGAAGGAGGCATCCTTCGACAGCAGGAAGCAGGTAAGCGCGGCGACCTCCTCGGCGGTACCCAGGCGCCCGGCCGGGTGCAGGGCGACGAGTTCGCCGCGCACCGCCGGATCCAGGCCGGCCAGCAGCGGGGTGTCGATGAAGGCCGGGCCGACCGCGTTCACGCGTATGCCCCGTGGCGCATATTCCATCGCGGTGGTCTTGGTCATGCCCAGCAGCGCGTGCTTGGCGGCGACGTAGGGCAGCGATCCGCTCCAGCCGACGCTGCCGAGGATCGAAGCCATGTTGACGACGGCACCGCCGCCGCTGGCCAGGATCGCCGGCAGCTGGTATTTCATCGAGTACATCACCCCGTGCAGGTTGACGTCGATGACGCGATGCCAGTCGGCCAGCGGATAGTCGGCGGTGGGGTGGCTGGGGCCGCCGATGCCGGCGTTGTTCACCGCCAGGTGCAAGCCGCCGAAGTGGTCCACCGTGGCCTGGACCATGCGTTGCACCGCCGCCGCATCGGCCACGTCCACCTGCAGTGCCAGGGCCCGCCCACCCAGCGCACCGGCCATTGCGCGGGCGCCGGCCAGATCATGGTCGGCCACCGCCACCTGGGCGCCTTCGCGGGCCAGCCGGCGGCACACCGCCGCACCGATGCCCGATGCGCCACCGGTGACGATGGCGACCTGTCCGTCGAACGTATCCATGGTGCAGCCCCCGTATGCGGATGCAGGCATCGTCCATCGCACGACGTGAGCGCGTATTGATCGCGATCAACCCGTGCGGGGCGACGGGGGTGCGTGCAGGCGCCGCGGCTGCCCGCGGCCAGCCCTGGCGTCAGTCCAGCACCCGGCAGAACACGGCCTTCAGGTAGCGCGACTCGGGCACGTTGGCCATGAACGGATGGTCCGGGCCGGCGCCGGACACCTTGAGCACCTGCACCGTGCGCCCGGCGTAGAACGCGGCCCGGCGCAGCATGTCCAGGAACTGGTCCTCGGCCACCAGCCCGGTGCAGGAGAAGGTCGCCAGCAGGCCGCCGGGCCTGACCACGCCCAGCGCCAGCTTGTTCATGTCCAGGTACTTCTTCAGCGCCGTGATGACCTGGTCGCGGTCGCGGGTCATCTTGGCCGGGTCCAGCACCACCGCGTCGTACTGCTCGCCGCGGGCGGCGGCCTCGCGCAGCCAGGGGAAGATGTCGGCCTGCACGAACTTCGGGCGCACGCTGTTCAGGCGCGCATTGCCCTTGGCGATCTCGATCACGTCCTCGTCGATGTCGATGCCGGTGACCTCGGCCGCGCCGCGGGCGGCGGCGTACACCGCGAACCCGCCGGTGTTGCAGCACAGGTCCAGCACGCGCTTGCCCGCCACCTGGCGCGAGAACCACTCGCGGTTCTCGCGCTGGTCGGCGAAGAAGCCGGTCTTGTGCGCGCCGGCGGGGTCGGCGCGGAAGCGGATCCCGTGCTCGGTGATCACCGCCGGCTCGGGGCTGCCGCCGCCGGTGTACACCGGGCGGTAGTCGAAGCTCTCCTGCTTCTGCACGTGCTCCTCGGCGAAGCTGTAGATGCGCGCACCGGGGAAGTGCACGCGCAGCGCCTCGTAGATCCACTCGCGGTGGCGCCACATGCCGGCGCTGAAGAACTCGACCACCAGCAGGTCGTCGTAGCGGTCCACCACCAGCCCGGACAGGCCGTCGCCCTCGGCGTGCACCACGCGCCAGGCATTGGACACCTCGTCGAGCTTGAGCACCTCGCGGCGCAGGCCCACCGCCGCGCCGATCCGGCGCTCGAACCAGGCCGCGTCCACGTGCACCGCCGGATCGGTCTCCAGGATGCGCAGGGCGATGCGCGAATGGCCGTTGTAGAAGCCACGGCCGATGAACTGGCCATCGACGTCGAAGGCCTCGACGATTTCGCCCGGGCGCGGGCGGGTCGCCGGCTTCTGCACGACTTTCTGGAAGATCCAGGGGTGGCTGGAACGCCAGGCGTTCTTCAGCTGTACGGTGGGGTAGGTGTTCATCGCGCAATTGTACGGGCAGCGCCCGCCGGGGCGCGGACGCATTGCCCCGCGGACCGGTCCGGGGCCATACCGCGGGGCATGGCCCGGTGGGCGGCCACGCGCGCGCATCCCCCGGCAAAACACGCGACAATGCCGGGGTTTCGCCGCCGGCCGCCGTGCTGCCGCCGTGGCACCTGTCCTGTACCGCCGATCCGCACGAGAGAGCCCCCGCAGACATGACGAACACGCCCACGATCATCTACACCCTCACCGACGAAGCGCCGTTCCTGGCCACCCAGTCGCTGCTGCCCATCGTCCAGGCCTTCGCCGCCACTGCCGGCATCCAGGTCCAGACCCGGGACATCTCGCTGGCGGGCCGCATCCTGGCGCAGTTCCCGGACTACCTCGGCGAGGACCAGAAGATCGGCGACCACCTGGCCGAGCTGGGCGAGCTGGCGACCCGGCCCGAGGCCAACATCATCAAGCTGCCGAACATCTCCGCCTCGGTGCCGCAGCTGAAGGCCGCGATCAGGGAACTGCAGGCGCAGGGCTATCCGCTGCCGGACTACCCGGACGCGCCGAAGGACGAGAAGGAAAAGGACATCCAGGCGCGCTACGACCGCACCAAGGGCAGCGCGGTGAACCCGGTGCTGCGCGAGGGCAATTCCGATCGCCGCGCGCCGGCCTCGGTGAAGAACTACGCCCGCAAGCACCCGCACCGCATGGGCGCCTGGAGCAGGGATTCGAAGTCGCACGTGGCGCACATGGACGGCGGCGACTTCTACGGCAGCGAGCAGTCGGCGACGATCCGCGATGCCGGCAGCCTGAAGATCGAGCTGGCCCAGGCCGACGGCAAGACCGTGGTGCTGAAGGAGAAGGTGGCGGTCAAGGCCGGCGAGATCGTCGATGCCTCGACCATGAGCCGCACCGCGCTGGCCGCCTTCGTGGCCGAGCAAATCGCCGACGCACGCCGGCAGGACGTGCTGTTCTCGCTGCACCTGAAGGCGACCATGATGAAGGTCTCCGACCCGATCATGTTCGGCGTGGTCGTCTCCGAGTTCTACAAGGACGCCCTGCAGAAGCACGCCGACGCGCTGGCCTCGGTCGGCTTCTCGCCGGACAACGGCATCGGCGACCTCTACGCGCGCATCGCCTCGCTGCCGGAAGCGCAGCAGGCCGCGATCAAGGCCGACGTCGAGGCCGTCTACGCCAACGGCCCGGCCGTGGCGATGGTCAACTCGGACAAGGGCATCACCAACCTGCACGTGCCGAGCGACGTGATCGTCGACGCCTCGATGCCGGCGATGATCCGCGACTCCGGCGGCATGTGGAACGCCGCCGGCAAGCTGCAGGACGCCAAGGCCGTCATCCCGGACCGCTGCTACGCCGGCGTGTACCAGGCGGTGATCGAGGACTGCAAGGCCAATGGCGCGTTCGACCCGACCACCATGGGCTCGGTGCCCAACGTCGGCCTGATGGCGCAGAAGGCCGAGGAGTACGGCAGCCACGACAAGACCTTCCGCATCCCGGCCGACGGCACCGTGCGCGTCACCGACCAGGACGGCAAGGTGGTGTTCGAGCACGCGGTGCAGGCCGGCGACATCTGGCGCATGTGCCAGACCAAGGACGCGCCGATCCAGGACTGGGTCAAGCTCGCGGTCAACCGCGCGCGCCTGAGCGGCACCCCGGCCGTGTTCTGGCTGGACAACAACCGCGCCCACGACCGCCAGGTCATCGCCAAGGTCGAGCAGTACCTCAAGGACCACGACACCGCCGGCCTGGACATCCGCATCCTGGCCCCGGTGGAGGCGACGAAGTTCTCGCTGGAGCGCATCCGCCAGGGCAAGGACACCATCTCGGTGACCGGCAATGTCCTGCGCGACTACCTGACCGACCTGTTCCCGATCCTGGAACTGGGCACCAGCGCCAAGATGCTGTCGATCGTGCCGCTGATGGCCGGCGGCGGGCTGTTCGAGACCGGCGCCGGCGGCAGTGCGCCCAAGCACGTGCAGCAGTTCACCGAGGAGGGCTACCTGCGCTGGGATTCGCTGGGCGAGTTCCTGGCCCTGGCCGCCTCGCTGGAACACCTGGCCGAGCAGACCGGCAACGCCCGTGCCGGCGTGCTGGCCGCCGCGCTGGACCAGGCCAACGGCCTGATCCTGGACAACAACCGTTCGCCGGCGCGCAAGGTCGGCCAGCTCGACAACCGCGGCACGCACTTCTACCTGGCCCTGTACTGGGCCCAGGCGCTGGCCGCGCAGGAGCAGGACGCGGAACTGCAGGCCAGGTTCGCGCCGCTGGCCGCGGCGCTGGCCGCGGACGAGGCGAAGATCGTCGCCGAGCTCAACGCCGCCCAGGGCAAGCCGGTGGATATCGGCGGCTACTACCAGCCGGACCTGGCCAAGGCCGGACCGGCGATGCGCCCCTCCGCCACGTTCAACGCCGCCCTGGCCGCGCTGTAAGCCACGCCACGCGCCATGCGAAGGCCCGGCTCCGGCCGGGCCTTCGCGTTTCGGGCCTCAGGCCCGGGCGGCGCACGCCCGCCGTGCGGGATGCGGCTCCAGCGCCCCCGCGGCGGGCACTGCGGCTAGGATCGGCGCATGAGCGCTGCCGATGCCATCGCCTCGCAGGTGCGCGGGGCCTTCGACGACTACCACGCCCGCTTCGCCGCGATCAGCCGCCGCGCCAGGCGGCGCTTCGAGGCGCGTGACTGGGCCGGCGCGCGCGATGATGCCGCCGAACGCCTGGACCTTTACGACCGGTGCATCGACGCGTGCCGCGCGGCGCTGCAACGGTCGCTGGGGCGACACTCGCGGGACCGGGCGTTCTGGCGGCAGGTGCGGGACGCCTACGCCGCGGCCATCGACGGGGCGATCGACGCCGAGCTCTACAAGACGTTCTTCAACACGCTGGCGCGGCGCTTCTTCGGCACCCGCGGGGTGGACCCGGACATCGAGTTCGTGGCCCTGGACATCGAACCGACCGATGCCATCACCCACCCGGTGGCGCGCCATGCCTACGCGGTGTCGTCCACCCGCCCGGCCGAGGCCTTCGCCCGGGTGCTGGGCGACTGCCGCTTCGACCTGCCCTACGCCCACCTGGCCCGTTGTGCGGCGGCGATCGCCGTGCGGCTGCAGGACGATCTGGCGCACTGGGGCGAGCACCCGGTGCGGGCGATCGAGCTGCTGCACACGGTGTTCTACCGCGAGCGCCGCGCCTACCTGGTGGGCCGGGTATTCGGCGAGCACCGCTTCTCGCCCTGCGTGGTGGCCCTGGTCAACGACGCCGCCGGCATCCGCGCAGAGGCCGTGCTGACCCGGCGCGCCGACGTGGCCCAGCTGTTCGGCGTGTCGCGCAGCTATTTCCAGGCCGACCTGCCCACGGTGGGCGATGCGGTGGTGTTCCTGCGCAGCCTGCTGCCGCACAAGCCGGTGGACGAGATCTACACCGTGCTGGGCCGCGCCAAGCAGGGCAAGACCGAACGCTACCGCAGCTTCTTCCGCTACTTCCACGCCCACCCGGCCGAGCGCCTGGTGCCGGCCGAAGGCACGCCGGGCATGGTCATGGCGGTGTTCACCCTGCCGGGCCAGCCGCTGGTGTTCAAGGTGATCCGCGACCGCTTCGCCTGGCCCAAGCAGGCCACGCCGGCGGACGTGCAGGCGCAGTACGGGCGCGTGTTCCGGCTGGACCGGGGGGGCCGCCTGCTGGACGCGCAGCCGTTCCGGCACCTGCGCTTCCCGGTGGCGCGCTTCGACCCGGCGCTGCTGCGGCAGCTGCGCGCCGAATGCGCGGCCAGCGTCTCGGTGGACGGCGAGGACGTGGTGCTGTCCCTGTGCTACGTGCAGCGCCGCCTGCGGCCGCTGGACCTGTACCTGCGCGAGCAGGGCGCGCAGGCGCGGCGCGAGGCGGTGCTGGACTACGGCCAGGCGATCGTGGACCTGGCGCGCAACGACATCTTCCCCGGCGACATGCTGCTGAAGAATTTCGGCGTTTCGCGCCACCGCCGGGTGGTGTTCTACGACTACGACGAGATCCGCGCGGTGTCCGAACTGCGATTCCGCGACTGGCCGCAGGCCACGACCTACGAGGAGCAGGTTGCCGCCGAGCCCTGGTTCCACGTCGGCCCGGACGACGTCTTCCCGGCACGCTTCGGCCAGTTCATGGGCCTGCCGCCGCCGTTGCTGGCGGCGCTGGAGGCCACCCATCCCGGCCTGTTCCAGCCGCAGTGGTGGCGCGCGCTCCAGTCCCAGCTGCGTGCCGGCCACTGGCCGGACACCCCGCCGTACCCGGATGCGCTGCGCCTGGCCTGAGCGTCAGCAAAGGCGCACCACAAGCTTGCCGAAGTTCGAGCCGCGCAGCATGCCGGCCAGCGCCTGCGGTGCCTGTTCCAGTCCCTCGACCACGTCCTCCCTGTAGCGGATGCTGCCGTCGCCCAGCCACGCGCCCATCTGGCGCAGGAATTCCGGGTACAGCGCCAGGAAGTCGCCCTGGATGAAGCCGCGCACGGTGACGCGGCGCGACAGCACCAGCGACATCAGCCGCGGCAGCCGGTCCGGTCCCGGCGGTGGCGCGGTGTCGTTGTAGTGCGCCACCAGGCCGCACACCGGCACGCGCGCATGCTCGTTGAGCAGCGGCATCACCGCATCGAACACATGTCCGCCGACGTTCTCGAAGTAGACGTCGATGCCGCCGGGCACCGACGCCTGCAGCCGCGCGGCGAATTCCGGGTCGCGATGGTCCAGGGCCACGTCGACGCCGGCCTCCTCGCGCAGCCATGCGGCCTTGGCGTCGCCGCCGGCGATGGCGACCACGCGTGCGCCCTGCAGCTTCGCGATCTGGGCCACCGTCGCGCCCACCGGCCCGGCCGCCGCCGCCACCACCACGGTCTCGCCCGGCTTCGGGCGGCCGATCTCGCGCAGGCCGGCGTAGGCGGTGAACCCGGGCATGCCGTAGACGCCCAGCGCGGTGCTGGGCGGCGGGCCGGCCGGGTCGATCCGCCGGCGCAGCTGGGCGCCGTCGGCCAGGGCATGGGTCTGCCAGCCGCCGTGCGCCAGCACCAGGTCGCCCGGCTTCCAGTCCGGATGCGCCGATTCGAGCACCTCCGACACGGTGCCGCCATCCATCACTTCGCCCAGCGCCACCGGCGGCGCATAGGAGCGGGCATCGTTCATACGCCCGCGCATGTACGGGTCCAGCGACAGCCAGAGGTTGCGCAGCAGCACCTGGCCCGGGCCCGGGGACGGCAGCGGGTGTTGTTCGGTGCGGAAATCGGTGGCGACCGGCTCGCCCCGGGGGCGGGCGGCCAGCACGATGCGGGTATTGGTGGTTCGGGACATGGGATGGCTCCGGTGGGACTCCAGAGGATGGCCATGCCCGTGTCCAGCGCCCGTGTGCGGCGGTGCCGCCGCGGTGCATGCTAGGCTCGCGCGCATCCTGCAGCTGGAGTGGCCGTATGACCCGCAAGCCTCGTTTCCGCGCCTGTGCGCTGGCCCTGGCCCTGGTGATGGGCGCGCCCGTGGCGCACGCCGCCACCCCCGCCGCCACTGCCGCCGTGCCCACTGCCGACGCCGCGCTGCAGGCCGCCATCGCCGGAAGCTGGCGTGATCCGGCCAACGTCGCGCGCGATGAATTCCGCCATCCGGGCCAGACCCTGGCCTTCTTCGGCATCCGCCCGGACATGACCGTGGTGGAGATCACCCCCGGTGGCGGCTGGTACACCGAGATCCTGGCGCCCTACCTGCGCGACGGTGGGCGCTACATCGCCGCGGTGGTCGATCCGGAGACGGTGACCCAGGGCCGCGACTACCAGCAGCGCTCGCGCGAGGGCCTGGAGAAGAAGCTGGCCGCCTCGCCGGCGCAGTACGGCAAGGCCCAGGTTGTCGCATTCGATCCGCAGGCCCCCGTGCTGGGGCCGGCCGGCTCGGCCGACCTGGTGCTGACCTTCCGCAACGTCCACAACTGGCGCGGCGGCCAGTCGCGCGCGCCCGGCATGTTCAAGGCGTTCTACGAGGTGCTCAAGCCGGGCGGCGTGCTGGGTGTGGTCGAACACCGCGCCGCTGCCGACGTGCCCGAGGACGACCGCAGCGGCTACGTGGGCCAGGCGCAGGTGATCGCCCTGGCCGAGGCCGCGGGCTTCCGCCTCGACGCCAGCAGCGAGATCAACGCCAACCCGCGCGATACCCGCGACCACGCCAATGGCGTGTGGACCCTGCCGCCGGTCAACCGCCACGACGAATCCGAGCGGGCCAGGTACCAGGCCATCGGCGAGAGCGACCGGATGACCCTGCGCTTCATCAAGCCGCGCGACTGAAGCATGCGCCGGACCAGGCGCCGCGGACGGGTGCGCACGCCATGCAGCGACGCACGTTCATGACCCTGCTGGCGGCCGCGGTGGCCGCCAGTGGCCTGCAGCCGGCGCGGGGCGCCGGAGGAGACACGCCCATGCACGGACTGATCGGGAAGATGCGCGCGCTGCCGGGCCAGCGCGGCGCCCTGGCTGCGATCCTGCTGGAATCCACCACGGCCATGCCCGGCTGCCTGTCCTATGTAGTCGCCGAGGATGCGGCGGACGCGGACGCGCTGTGGATCACCGAGGTCTGGGACGACGCGCAAAGCCACCAGGCATCGCTGCAGCTGCCCCAGGTACGCGACGCCATCGCCCGCGCGCGGCCGCTGATCGCCGGGTTCGACGCGCATGTGGCGACCCGGCCCCTGGGTGGGCACGGCCTGGCCGGCTGAAGCGGTGGCAGTGGCGGTACCCGGATGCTGATCGCTTTCAACAAACCCTATGGCGTGCTGTGCCAGTTCACCGACCGCAGCCAGCCGCCGCGCCCGACCCTGGCCGGCTTCGGCCTGCCGAAGGACGTGTACCCGGCCGGCCGCCTTGACCATGACAGCGAGGGCCTGCTGCTGCTCACCGACGACGGTGGGCTGGCCCATCGCCTGACCGACCCGCGGCACAAGCAGCCGAAGACCTACTGGGTGCAGGTGGAAGGGGAGCCGCAGCCGGCGCAGCTCCAGGCCCTTGCCGCGGGCGTAGTGCTCAACGACGGGCCGACCCGGCCCGCCGGCGTACGCCGGCTGGAGCCGGCACCCGCCCTGTGGCCGCGCGATCCGCCCGTGCGTTATCGCAAGACCGTGCCGGATGCCTGGCTGGAACTGGTGATCACCGAGGGCCGCAACCGGCAGGTGCGGCGGATGACCGCTGCGGTGGGGCTGCCGACCTTGCGCCTGGTCCGGGTCGCGGTCGGCCACCAGCGGCTGGTGGGGGAGGATGGCATGCCCTTGTCGCCGGGCACCTGGCGCGTGGCCGAATCCCGATAGGCGTACACCCGTGATTGCCGCGCACGAGGCGGGGCTGCAGCCACGCCGGTGCCATGGATGAAGTACCGACGACGCGGTCCGACGTATCGCCGGACCGCATCCTGGCCGCTCAGGGCGGCGATTTATTCAGTGCCGGCGGTTGCGGTGCCGCGGCTGCGGTTGGCGGCGCGGGCGCCGGCATTGCCGTTGTCGCGCACGTGCCGGGACTCGCCTTCGATCGGCGCGCCGGCCTGCTGCTGGCGGCGCTTGCGGTACATGACGTAGGCCAGCACGCCAGCGCCGACGACCGCCGCGGCGGTGGCCAAGGCGACCGGGTTGCGACGCACGGCAGCGGCCGCGACCCGGGTGCCGGTCCGGGCGGCGCCCATGGCGGCACCGGCCTTCATCCAGCGCTCGGCACCGTGGGCCGAATGGCGCAGGTTGGTGCCGGCGTGACGCAGGCCGGAGCCGGCCTGGCGGCTGGCGTGGCGCAGTCCGGCGCTAGCCTGTTCGGCCAGTTCCAAGGCGCGGTCGGTGATGATGGTCAGCTTGCTCATGGGGTATCCCTCGTGGGTGGGAAAACGCCGCCAGTGTGGGCGACCGCCCGTGCAAGATACGTCAGGAGCAGCGCCCTGCCGGGGGTTCGCAGCGGCATCGGGCAGTCGTGATTCATGCAGCGGACAGGGCCGCGCGACCGGTGCCCGGCCATGCTCGACGACACCTTCGGCACCTGGCGCCCCTGCGGAGGGCTGACCGCATGCACGCCGGTGAAGCGTCGTTGTGGCCGGCGGTCCCGAGGCCGCGCCGGCGTCCCGCCTCCGATGCTGCTGGACCGGCATGTCCCGGCGACGCGCCAGCGGCCCCGCTGGTGCCTGGCCGCCACGGGCGGGGCTCCGGACGGGCGGCGCAGCTCAGATGCCGCGGGGCTTGGCGCGGTGGGTGGCCGTGGCGCTCCACGGGTCGTCCGGCCACGGGTGCCGCGGATAGCGGCCCTTCATTTCCTTGCGGACTTCCGGATAGGTGCGGTCCCAGAATCCGCGCAGGTCTCCGGTGACCTGCAGCGGCTTGCCCCCGGGTGAGAGCAGGTGGAGGAGCAGCGGCACGCGGCCGTCGGCGATGCACGGGGTGTCGGCCAGGCCGAACAGTTCCTGCAGTTTCACCGCCAGCACCGGCGGGCGCGGGCTGCCGTCCGGCTCCAGGCTGTATTCCACCGGCCGCTCCATGCCCGAAGGCACGGTGACGCGGACCGGTGCCAGGCGGTCGACCTGCTGGCGCAGGTTCCACTCCAGAGGCGACTTCAGCGCCTCGCCCAGCTCCTGCTCGGACAGCGCGTCCAGCCGGGTCTTGCCGGCGAAGGCCGGGCGCAGCCACTGGTCCACGCTGGCCAGTAGGGCGGCATCGGTGAGGTCGGGCAGCTCCAGCCCCGGCATCCAGCGGCGCAGGCAGGCGACCCGCGCCTGCCACTGGCGCAGGCCCGCGGTCCACGGCAGGGCTTCCAGTCCCAGTTCACGCACCGCATCGGCGAGGGCCTGCGCGGCCAGGGCCGGGTCCACCCGGCCGGCAGGGCGGCTGTCCAGCACGATGCGGTCGAAGCGCGACTCGCGGCGGGCCACCAGCGCGCGCCGCTGCGGATCCCACACCGCGCCCTCCTGCTCGGTGAAACGCGCGGGGAACCCGGCACGCAGGTACGCCTCGTCCACCGGCGCGGCCCGCAGCAGGAGGGCGTCGCCGCGCGGTTCGAAGCGCAACTCGGTGGCCACCAGCCAGGGCTCTCCGCGTACCACGCTGTCATCGAACAGCCGCGCCATGCGGCCGCTGGCCAGCTGGTACCGCAACGGATCGGCCGGATGGCGGACGGCGATGCGATCGGGAAAGGCGTGCGCCAGCAGGTCGCCGAGCTCGTGCGCCTCCACCTGCGATGGCGGGGTCGCATCACAGCGCAGGCGCCGGCGCCACTGGCGGGCAGCCGCATCGATCGCCGCCAGGGCCGCGCGGCTGGCCTCGCCCGGCAGGCGCCGCTCGCGGAATCCGGCCAGCGCGCGCCAGCGTTCGGCCACCGCGTCACTGCGGCTGCGCAGCGGATCGCGCGCCTCGAGCAGGGCGGCCAGATCGGCCGCCAGGGCGCGCCTGCGGTCGTCCGGCGCGGCCAGGAGCATGGCCGCCAGGCGCGGATGGGTGCCGAGCTCGAGCATCCTGCGTCCGGCGCCGGTGAGCGCTTCGCCGTCCAGCGCACCCAGGCGCTGCAGCAGCTCGCGCGCGGCGGCCAGCGCGCCCGGGGGTGGCGGGTCCACAAAGCGCAGGTCGGCGCTGCCCCAGGCCGCCAGTTCCAGGGCGAGCCCGGCCAGCTCGACCTGCGCGATTTCCGGCCGTCGCTGCGCTTCGAGCCGCTGTGACTGCGGCCAGAGCCGCCAGGCCACGCCGGGGGCGACGCGGCCGGCACGGCCGGCGCGCTGGTCGGCCGAGGCCTGCGAGACCGGTACGGCATCCAGGCGCGAGAAGCCGCTGACCGGGTCGAAGCGCGGCTCGCGCGCCAGGCCCGAATCGATCACCACCCGCACCCCCGGCAGGGTCACCGAGGACTCGGCCACGTTGGTCGCCAGCACCACCCGCCGGCGGCCATCGGCGGCCGGCTGCAGCACCTTCGACTGCTGCTCCACCGGCAGTTCACCGTGCAGGGCAAGGACCTCGGCCGCGTCCGCGGGCACCGCCAGTTGCAGCGCGGCAGCGGTGCGGGCGATCTCGCGCTGGCCGGGGAGGAACACCAGCACGTCGCCCGGGTGCTGGGCCAGCGCCTGCTCCACCGCGCGCCGCGTGTGCGCCTCCAGCGACTCCTCGCGGCGTGCGGGGAAGTGGCTGACCGCCACGGGAAAGGAACGCCCCTCACTGCACAGCCGCGGCGCGTCGAGCAGGCGCGCCAGGCGCTCGCCATCGAGGGTCGCGGACATCACCACCAGGCGCAGGTCCTCGCGCAGCTGGGCCTGCACGTCCAGGGCCAGGGCCAGGCCGAGGTCGGCGGAGAGGTGGCGCTCGTGGAACTCGTCGAACAGCAGGGCGCCGACGCCCTCCAGCAGCGGATCGTCCTGGATCATCCGGGTGAGGATGCCCTCGGTGACCACTTCGATCCGGGTACGCGCCGAGATCCTGCTCTCGAAGCGGATGCGGTAGCCGACGACCCCGCCAGCCTCCTCGCCCAGCTGCCGCGCCATGAAGCCCGCGGCGCCGCGTGCGGCCACCCGGCGCGGTTCCAGCATCACGATGCGGCGGCCTTCCAGCCATGGCGCATCGAGCAGGGCCAGCGGCACCTGCGTGGTCTTGCCGGCGCCAGGGGGCGCCTCGAGGACCAGGCGCGGGTGCGCGGCGAGGCTGTCCCGGATCGTCGGCAGCAGCGGGGAGATGGGGAAATCCATGGCCAGCGTTGGAAGTCGCGCCACGCCGGCAGCGCGCCTGTCGGGATCCGTGGGAAAGCTGGGCCGCATTATCCGCGATGCGCGCCGCGCAGGCGGGTGTCGGGCCGCCGCGTGCACCGGTGCGGCTGCGGTGCCCGGCTAGAATGCGCGCTCTGCGCACACCGCAAGCCGTTGCAAGCACCTGCCATGCACCTGATCGATATCGGCGCCAACCTCACCCACGAAAGCTTCGAGCGCGACCTGGACGCGGTGTTGCAGCGCGCGCGCCAGGCCGGGGTGGCGCAGATGGTGGTGACCGGTGCCAGCCGCGGGCACAACCCGCAGGCGCTGGAACTGGCACGCCGCCATCCCGGGGTGTTGTACGCCACCGCCGGCGTGCATCCGCACCATGCCACCGAGTACACCGCCGAGTGCGATGCCGAGCTGCGCGCGCTGCACGCGCACGCCGAGGTGGTCGCGGTGGGCGAGTGCGGGCTGGACTACTTCCGCGACTTCTCGCCGCGGCCGGCGCAGCGCAAGGCGTTCGAGCAGCAGCTGCAGATCGCCGCGGACCTGGCCGCGGCCGGCATGCCGAAGCCGCTGTTCCTGCACCAGCGCGACGCGCATGCGGACTTCATGGCGGTGCTGAAGCAGTTCGACGGGCGCCACGGCCCGGCGGTGGTGCACTGCTTCACCGGCACCCGCCAGGAGATGTTCGACTACCTGGACCAGGACTGGTACATCGGCATCACCGGCTGGCTGTGCGACGAACGGCGCGGCCAGCACCTGCGCGAGATCGTGAAGAACATCCCCGCCAACCGCCTGCTGGTGGAGACCGACGCGCCCTACCTGCTGCCACGCACCCTCAAGCCGATGCCGAAGGACCGCCGCAACGAACCGGCCTTCCTGCCGCACATCGTCCAGGAGCTGGCCCGCGACCGCGACGAGCCGGTGGCCACCACCGCCGCGGCCAGCACCGCCAACGCACGGGCCTTCTTCAACCTGCCCGGCGCCTGATCGCACGGACGCCGGCCTGGGCCGGCGTGGTCACTGCATGCATGCCGCTGCGGCTACACCGCAGCGCGATGAAGGAGCGCCTGTCGCGCCGGCTGCATCCCTCAGCCCGCCTCGGGCCTGCCCATCCGTTCGAGCGGGGCGCAGTTCTTCACCCGCTCATCGGGCGACATCGCGGCGAAGTGCGCCTTGACCTTGGCACGGTGCGCCTCGAAGGCCGCGTCGAACTGCGCGGCGCTCATCCTGCCCTGGCCCACGGTGGCCTGCTTCTGCTGCTCACGCACCGCGTCGCGCGTGTTGATGTCGTAATCCAGCTTGCAGAACTCGGAGGCCGCATACATGCTCGCGCCGAACTGGACCAGCTGCAGTTCCTGGTCCGGCAGCTGCGCGGTGGCGGCGGTATCCGCGTCATCCTCGGCGCCTGCTGCCGGCGTGGCGGCGGCCCCCGCCGGCGGCGCCGCATCGGGTGGCGTGCTCTCGCCGCTGCAGGCGCCGGCGAACAGGGCCGACAGCGCCAGGAAGGTGATCTTCAGCGGGACTTTCCTCATGCGATGACTCCTTGGTGTCGCGTGGGGGGGAAGCTTGCCGGACCTGCCTGCGGCAGGACCGGGGGGATCAGTGCTGATAAGCCTGCAGGTTCACCCAGGCTGCCTGCAGCAGCGGCGCGTGCAGGCCATGACGGCACGCCCGATGCCACATGTCGCCGACGATATGCGCCGCCTCGACGCGGTTGCCGGCTTCAAGGTCGCGCAGCATCGAGGCTTTGACCGGGGAATCGGCCTGGACCAGGGCGGCACGGGCGATGTCGCGCGCCTTGCCCGGAACCGGCTGGCCCTCGGCCGCGGCCACCGCCAGGCACTCTTCGTGCAGTGCGGCCATGAATGCCGCGCCGCCTTCGCCGTCCACGATCGCGCCGATGCTGGCGCGCATCAGGCAGGTACCGGCTGCCAGCGCCGCGAGGAAGCTGTACTTGATCCACTGCGCAGCGGCGATGTCCGGGGCGAACTCGTGGTCCACGCCGGCCATGCCGAAAGCCGCATCCAGCCGCGCCAGCACGCCGGAGTCGGTATTGCCCTCGCGCAGGCCATAGGTGACCGATGCCGGGCGACCCAGGTGCAGGATCTCGCCCCCAGCCCCGAGCTGGGCACTGATGAAGCACAGCCCGCCGAGCACGCGCGCCCGGCCGAACCGCGCATCGAGCGTCTCGTAATGCAGCAGGCCGTTGAGGATCGGCAGTACCGCGGTTGTGCGCCCGACGGCCGGGGCGACCGCGTCGATCGCCGGCTCCAGGTCGTAGGCCTTGCAGGCCAGCAGGACCAGGTCGAAGGGCCGCGCCGTCACGCGCGCCGGCAACTCCGGCGCAGTCACCGTCTCCACCGGCAGCCGGGCGTCGCCCAGCGGACTGGTGATGCGCAAGCCATCGGCGCGCAACGCGGCCGCCCGCGCCGGGCGGACCAGGAAGGACACGTCCGCACCGGCCTGGGCCAGCCGGCCACCGAAGTAGCCACCGGTCCCGCCGGCGCCGAGGATCAGCAGGCGCATGACGGTGCCGTCCGCACGCGGGCCATCGGCGATGCGGCGCGCAGTGGCGCGGTCATGCTCAACGCTTCACCAGCTCGACCCGGCGGTTGGCCGCCTTGCCCGCCTCGGTGCCGTTGTCGGCCACAGGCTGGCTGTCGCCGAAACCGGCCGCGCCCAACCGGGAGGCGTCGATGCCGCGTGCCACCAGCGCGTCGACCACGGCCCTGGCCCGGCCTTCGGACAGCGTCCGGTTGCGTGCCGCGTCGCCGGTGTTGTCGGTGTGGCCGTTGATCGCCAGGCGCAGTGCCGGATCCTGCTCGAGCAGCTTCACCACCTGGTCGATCTGTGGCATCGAGTCCGGCAGGATGTCGGTCTTGTCGGTGGCGAAGTTGACCTGAAGCGCGACCTTGCCCGAAGCGTCGATCTGCGACTTCAGCTCGCTGGCCGGCAGCAGCGTGGCGGTCTGCTCGAAGCCCTTCTCCTGGCCCACCAGGTACCAGCCCTGCGCGGTGTTGGTGACCAGGTGGACCCAGATGTTGCCCCCGTTGCGCCGGACCACCCAGGTGTGCGCCGGCTCGCTCCAGATGTCGCCGATGGCGCCGTTGAAGCCCTGGGTGATCTCATCGCCCCAGCTGTCGATCGCCTCCTGCGGGATGCGCCCTTCGGACAGCTTCACCCCGCCCATCTGCTTCACCAGGGCGTCGAAGTTGCGGATGACCTCGTACTCGGACATGGACTTGCCCTCGTCCGGACGCAGCTCGTTGCCATGGAAGCGGCCTTCCACCCACACCGCCTGTCCGTCCACCCAGAACGGGAAGCGGGCGAAGTCCTTCGCTATCACGCTGCGGCTGTCGGCGTGGTAGCCCTGCGGCATCTGGATGTAGGGGAACTGGCCCAGCGCGACCTCGGACAGCGGCACGCGGCTGATGTCGAAGGTGGCAGGCGCCGCCGCCTCGGGTGCACTTTCGGGTGCGTCGGACGACGCGGCATCGGCAGCAGGCGCAGAAGTGTCCTGCGTTGCATCCCCCGGGGACTGTCCGCCGCACGCGGCCAGGCCTGCGGCCAGCAGTACGGCCAGGGGAAGGATGCGGAACTGGGTCATGCTCGAACTCCTGGATGGGGAAGGTCGTGGATGCGGCGCAGGCGCGCATGGGTCGGTCCATGTTGCGGCCATCGGCGCGCGATGGGCAACGCATGCGGCGCCATGGATTCAGCGTCCGGCGGCTTCCGGCGGCGGGTCGAACAGCCCTTCCGGTTGCGGTCCGTACTGCACCCGCCGCACTTCCCAGCGCTGTTCGGGCCCGAGCCCGCCGCGGCCCTCGTAGGCCAGCACCAGGCCCGTTTCCACGTCCAGCCACATGCTGCCCTGGCCGGTCATGCCCGGGCCGGTGGCGTTGGGCAGGCGGTAACGCCAGCGCACCGCATTGCGGCCTGCCCGGATGCCGGCCTCCAGCCGCTGGCAGTCGGCGAACATGCCCTGTCCCTGGCATGGCGCAGCCGGATCGAACCACAACGGCCAGCGCATGCGCGGGACCGGCATCGCCCCGCCGTTGGCCGCCGTCACCCAGCCGACCGGGCTGCCCGCGGGCAGCAGCAGCGCGTAGTCGCCACCGTCGCTGTCGCGGAAATGCATGCGCAGCGCGCCGTCGCCGAAGAACAGGCGGACCGGTTCCATCGTGCCGCGTGGACGGGTGCGGGTGAACGCCCCGAGCTGGTTGGTCACCACTTCGGCGCTGCCGGCCAGCGGCTCGGCGGCGCGGCCATCGGGCCACCCGGTGACCAGCAGCAGCAATGCGAGCAGGTACCTCACCGGTCGAGCCGGTCGCGGTGGCGCACCGGCACCTGCATGCGCACGATGGCGTAGGACTCGATCGGCAGGCGGCCGGTGATCCGGCTCAGCGGCGAATCCTCGAACATGCCGGCCTTCAGGTACTGAGAGCGCCCGCCGAGCACCCAGCCGACGAAGGGCACCACCAGTGGCGCGTTGTACTCGACCTTGACCTTGAGCAGGTTGGCGTCCTGCACGTTCACGCCGCTGCTGCCGACGGCCGCACTGCGGAAGGCCAGCGTGTCGTTGGGCAACGCGTACTGGCCGTCGTACTGGCGTTCGCGGAACTCGTCCCACGCCGCGCGCGTAGGATTGATCACGGTCACCTTGCCATGCAGGGCCAGGTCGGCGCGCGCCTTCCAGAAGGCGGCCTGCACCTCGGTCGCACCGGTCTTGTGGGCATACAGCGGCATCATGCCCTTGGCGAAGGCCTCGTTCATCTGGCCCCGGTCCAGCCCGCTGACGGCGCCGGCGCGGGCGGCCATCAGCGCCGCGTAGTCGAGCGTGGCCTTCATCCGGTACAGCAGCACCGCCTGGATCACCATCAGGATCAGGAAGAAGACCACCGGCGCCACGACCAGCAGCTCGACCATCGACTGCCCGCGGATGCGGCGCCTGGCCGGCCGGAGCCCGCGCCGGCTCATGCTGGTGCCCCGTCGCCGGCGCCTGCTTCCCAGCGCCAGTATTCGCCCTGCCGCGGCTGCAGCCGTTGCAGCGCTCCGCCATGGAACTCCACGGTCACCGCGGCGGCGCGACACGCCGCCGCGCGCCAGGGCCGCAGCTGCTCGCGCCATCCCAGCACCGCGCCCTCCCGGTCCAGGAACACCAGGTCCAGCGGATAGCCCATGCCCAGCGTGTGCACGCTGGCGCATGGCCGGATCAGCAGCGCCTCCGAGCCGTCGGCCGCCAGCGGCGCGCGCCCCATCAGGCCGCGCAGGCGCGACCACCAGCGGTCGGCCATCCACGCCTGCGGCACGCCCGGGCCATCGCTGCGCTCGATCCGTCCATGCCTCACAGGATCCCCTCCTCGAGCATCTTGAGGTAGATGAAGTAGCCGATGAACAGGAAGATCAGCGGGAAGAAGAACATCACCAGCGGCAGCATCATCTTCACCGGCGCCTCCAGCGCCAGCTTCTCCGCGCGCAGGAACCGTTCCTCGCGGCGCTGGCTGGCCTGCGCGCGCAGGGTGTCGCTGAGGTTGGCGCCGACCTTGTCGGCCTGGATCAGGGCGCTGGTGAAGTTGGTGATCTGGCTGATGTCCATGCGCTCGGACATGCGCTTGAGCGCCTCGGCGCGCGGCAGGCCGGCGCGCACGTCGCGCAGCATGCGCGAGAACTCCTGCGACAGCGCCCCGGGCGGGCCCTTGGCCACCGCCTGCTCGATGCCACCGGTCACGTTGAGGCCCGCCTCCACCGACATGGTGATGAAGTCCAGGTACACCGGCAGGTCGCGCACCACGGCCTTGTGGCGCAGCTTGCGCCGCTCGCCCAGCCACAGGCCCGGGTACAGCCAGCCCAGCACCCCGCCGAACAGCAGGCAGGCGAAGGCCGGGCCCACGCCGAGCTTGCCCAGCATCAGCGTGCACAGCAGGAAGAACGCGGTGACCACGATCGCGCTGGCCGCGCGCAGGCCGTAGAACTCCTCCGGCGTCAGCGTGTAGTCCTGGCCGGCGGCCTGGAGCTGGCGATGGGTATGCTCCAGCTGGGTGACCGACATGCGCGGGGCGATGCGCCGGGTCAGCACGGTGACCAGCGGCCACATCATCTGCATCAGCCGTGGCAGCGGGTCGTAGTAGGTGCGGTCCTCCAGCTCGACCTCGCGGATGGCACCGCGGGTACCCAGCATCACCAGCACCACGGCGCCGGCGGCCAGCAGCGCGACCAGCAGCAGCATCCAGCTCATACGTCGATCGTCATGATTTTCTTGCACATGCGGTAGCCGAGGTACTCCATGACCACGCAGATGCCGATCACCAGCCAGCCATGCCAGCTGTGGAACATCGGCGCCATGGTCTCGGCGTACATCAGCGAGAGGTAACCGATCAGGAACACCGGCAGCAGCGCCATCACGATGCCCTGCAGCTTGCCCTGCGCGGTCAGGGCCTTGACCTTCTTCTCCATGATCAGGCGCCGGCGCAGCGTGTCGGCGAGCGTTGCCAGGGTTTCGGCCAGGTTGCCGCCGACCTCGCGCGAGATGTTGACCGCCGAGACGAACAGCTCGGCGTCGACGATCGGCACGCGCCTGGCGAAGCCCTCCAGCGCCTCGTCCGCGCGCACGCCCATGTGCTGCTGGCGCAGCACCAGCGCCAGCTCCTGCGCCAGCGGCGGCTGGCCGTCCTGGACCAGCACCTCCATCGCCGGGGCGAAGCCCACGCCGGCGCGCAGGCTGGAGGAGAGCATCTGCAGCGCGTCGGGGAGCTGCTCCTGGATCCGGTCCAGCCGGCGCCGGCGCAGCATCAGGTAGATCTTGCGCGGCGCGATGGCCACCACCACCGCGGCGAAGATCGCGAACAGCAGCGTGCCGGTGAGCATCCACACCAGCAGCGGCACCACCACCAGCGCCAGCACGTTGGCCATATACAGCTGGCCGGGATCCATGAACATGAACATGTCGGCCAGGTTCAGCCGCGCCTGGTCCAGGAAGTTGTCGCGGTAGCGGGCCATGAAGCGCTCGCTGGCGCGCGCGGCGATCAGCACCGCCAGCGCGGTGCCGGCGAACACCAGCAGCGCGATCAGCCACACGCCCATCAGTCCAGGCTCCCCCGGTTGCGGAAGATGCCCAGGTCCACCGCCACCCCGCGCTCGGCCAGGCCCTCGTAGAACTCCGGCACCGCGCCGGTGGCGATGAAGCGGCCAGCCACCTTGCCGTCGGGCCCGTGGTAGGTGGTGGGCTTGAACAGGAAGATGTCCTGCATCTGGATGGTGCCGCTCTCGATGCCGGTGATCTCGGTGATGTGGCTGACCTTGCGCGAGCCGCAGGGATAGCGCCGCTGGTGCACGATCAGGTTCACCGCCGAGGCGATCTGCTCGCGCACCACCGTCATCGGCAGGTCCATGCCGGCCATCATCACCATCACCTCCAGGCGCGAGAGCGTCTCGCGCGGGTTGTTGGCGTGGGCGGTGGTCAGCGAGCCCTCGTGGCCGGTGTTCATCGCCTGCAGCATGTCCAGCGATTCGCCGCCGCGGCACTCGCCGACCACGATCCGGTCCGGGCGCATGCGCAGCGCGTTCTTGACCAGGTCGCGGATGGTGATCTGGCCCTTGCCCTCCATGTTGGCCGGGCGCGCCTCCAGCGCGACCAGGTTGGGCTGCACCAGCTTCAGCTCGGCGGCGTCCTCGATGGTCACCACGCGGTCCCCGTCGGGGATGAAGTTGGACAGGATGTTGAGCAGGGTGGTCTTGCCCGAGCCGGTGCCGCCGGAAACCACGATATTGCGCCGCTCGCGCACCGCGATGGTCAGGAACTCCAGCATGTTCTCGTCCAGCGAGCCGTACTTCAGCAGGTCCTCGCCCATCAGCCGGCGCTTGGCGAACTTGCGGATGCTGATGCTGGGGCCGCGCAGGGCGACCGGCGGGATCACCGCGTTGACGCGCGAACCGTCCTTGAGCCGCGCGTCCACCAGCGGCGAGCTCTCGTCGATGCGTCGCCCCAGCGGGGTGACGATGCGCTCGATCGCCGCCAGGCAGGCGCGTTCGCTGGAGAACACCACGTCCGACTTCTGGATGCGGCCGGCACGCTCGATGAAGATCTCGTCGTGCGCGTTGACCATGATCTCGGTGACGCCGTTGTCGGAGATCAGGTCTTCCAGCGGGCCCAGGCCGATGGCCTCGTCCAGCACCTGCTTGGCCAGCATCCTCGGGTTGATGTCACGCGGCAGCTCCTGGAACTCGCGCTTGAGGATGTCGTCGATCAGGTTGATGGTGGTGTCGCGCAGGGCCTGGTCGTCCATGCTGCGCACGTCCATGCGCCGCAGGTCCATCTGCCGCACCAGTGCCATGTGCAGGCGCGAGCGCCATGCGGTGATGTCCGAGGGGCCCGGGCCGGCCACGGCGATCTCGGTGGAGGTCGCGGCCGCGGCCACCGGTGCCAGCGCCGGCGCCGCCGGTGGCGGGCCGTGGTCATTGGCCGCCGGCGGCACGCGCACGCCGGCCTCGTCGCCGGCGATCCTCAGGGTGTAGTTGCCGATGCGCAGCTCGTCGCGACCGCTGATCGGGCCCTGCTTGGCCAGCACCGCCTTGCCGTTGAGCACGATCGGCTCCTTCCCGCCCAGCGGCAGGATGAACACGCCCTGCTCCTCACGGACCAGGGTCGCGTGCTTGCTGGCGATGTTCCAGCCCTGCAGCATCACCAGGTTGGCGTCGCCGCGGCCGATGCCGCACTCGCGGTGCATGCACTTGACCTGGCGGGTGTCGCGCCCGGGCGCGTCGATCAGCACGGTGAACATGGGGTCGGTTACCTGATCAGGGTTTCCTGGCGCGGGCTGATCTCCGACTGCATCGATTCGCGGATGCGGTCGGAGCGGTGCAGCTCTTCCAGGTTGTGGGGCGAATCCGGGGTGACGATGTGCGGGGTGACGAAGATCACCAGCTCGGTCTTGTTGCCGCGGAACCCGTCGGAGCGGAACAGCTTGCCGAGGATCGGGATGTCGCCGAGGATCGGCAGCTTGTCCACCGAGCGCGACGCCTCGCGGTCGAGCAGGCCGGAGATGACGATGGTCTCGCCGGCCAGCACGTTGATCTCGGTCTCGGCGCGGCGGGTGAGGAAGCCCGGCACGCCCTGCACCGACACCGACGGGTCGATCCGGCTGACCTCGGCCATGATCGAGGTGGCCACTTCGCGCGCGGAGTTCACCGTCGGCGCGATGTTCAGCCGGATGCCGTACTCCTTGTATTCGATCTGGGTCTGCCCCAGCACCGACGGGATCACGATCGGCACCTCGCCGCCGACCAGGAAGGTCGCGTTGCTGCCACTCTTGGCGCTCAGCTTGGGCTCGGCCAGCACCCAGGCCTTGCCGCGGCTCATCAGCAGGTTGATCTGCGAGCCAATGGTGGTGGCGATGCCGAAGTAGCCCTGCGAGCCGGGCAGGCGGGTCGGCAGGTTCTGGCGGATCTCGTCGAAGGTGCGGTTGTTGTCCGGCAGCACGCGGAAGTAGTCGTTGCTGGTGGCGTCCCGGATCAGCCCGCCCAGCGGGCCGCTGATGGTCGAATCCCAGCGGATGCCCAGGTCCTCCACCGCGTCCTTGTTGAACTCCATGATGGTCACGTCCATGCGCACCATCGGACGCATGCCCACCGGGTCGGAGCCGGCGAAGTTCAGCACCTGCGGGTAGAGCTTCTGCAGGGCGGCGATGCGCGCGCTGGTGGCCGCGTCCAGTTCGCCGCCGGAGATCACCACGTTGGCGCCGATCGCGCGCACGCTGACGTCCGGATGGTTGCCGAGCAGCTCGCGCACGGTCGCCGCGACCCCGTCGGAGCGGTTGCCGGTGACGTTGACCGCGATCGTGCGCTGGCTGCCGTCGCCCAGCCACAGGTGCACGTTGGTCTCGCCGGGCTGGGTGCCGATGAACACCAGTTCGTTGCGACCGACCGTGTGCACGCTGAGGATCTCGCCGTTGCCGACGGCGACCCGGCGCAGCGCGGCCGGCACCCGTCGCACCGCCGCCTCGCCGGCGTGCAGGGTCAGCTCCCCACCGAGGATCGCCGCGCTCGAGCGCTGGCCGTCGCCGGCCAGGGCGCGGACCTCCGTCCCGCCGTCGAGTTCGCGCACCGGCGCCATGGCTGGCGCCTGCGCCGCAGCCGCCGGGTCGGCCGGCGCGGCCAGCGGCTCCTCCGCCGCGGCCGGAGCCGCCGTGGCGGCGCCCGCCAGCACCGCCGATCCGGGCACCACCAGCGTCAACGCCAGCGCGAGCGCCCAGGTTGCGCGATGGCCACGGCCGCCGCGCGCATTTCCATGCCTCATCCTCAACCCCTTCCGCCAATGATGAACTCGACCCCGCGCTCGCCGCCGGACCTGCCGGATGTCCCGCCGGCCCCGCTGCCCACGCCGAGCGAACGCAGCAGCTCGCGCTCACTCAGCCCGTCGGCGGGGCCCGGGGAGGTGTCCTGCAGTTCGCGCAGCAGCACCCGCAGCGAGCCCACTTCCGAAGCCACGGCCAGGCTCTTGGCCTGCTGGTGGTCCAGTTCCAGGGTCACGCTGGAGAAGCCCTGGGTGTCTTCCACCGGGCGCCCGTCGGGCGACACGCGCTCACCGATGCGGGTGCCGGTGGCCAGCACGCGCACCTGCTCCATCAGCGGCAGCGCCAGCGCACCGGCGGCGGCCGACGCGGCACTGCCGGCCTCGTCCTTTTCCTTCAGGAACAGGATGTCGATGAGGTCGCCCGGGGCGACCATCCCGGAGATCGAGTTGTTCTCGTCGACGCTGAGCGTGTAGGCGACCTTGCCCTTCGGGATCAGCCGCGAGAACTGGTCGTACAGCGGCACCAGCGCGCTGGCGCTCAGCGGCGCCCCGCCACGGATCGGCGAGCGCAGCATGCGCCCCTCGTACTGGCCGTGGTTCTCCGGCGTGACCACGTCTGCCGGGGCGAATTCGGCCGGCACCGTGCGCAAGGCCAGGTCGCCAGGTTGCAGGATCGCGCCCTGTGGCATGTCCGCCAGCGGTACCGCCACCTCGACCATCGGCCGGTTGTCCTGGGTGCGCTCGGCGACCGTGTCCTGCACATAGTTGACCGCGATGAAGGCGGCCAGCAGGGCCATGCCCAGGGCAATGGCGATGTACAGGAAATTCTTGCTGATCTTGGGCTTTTGCATGGAAGGACCGGGTTTGTTGGCAGGCGTCAGCTGAGGATGACGTCGGAGGCCGATAGGGCGGATACGAACGCGGCGTAGGCCTCGCGCAGCGCATCGACGATCTCGGTGATCACGTCGGGGCGGGCGATCAGGATGATCACCACGGCGATCACCACCACGGTGTACTCGATGGTCGATTGCCCGCGTTGGCCCGCGGGGCCGCCCGGGGCCGCCCTCACTCGACCACCGCCACGATCCGGGTGCCGTCGGCGTCGCGCATGGCGGTGACCGTGATCCGGTCGTCCGCGCGGGTGTAGCGGACGTGGCAGACCGCGCTCATCGCCAGGCAGGCGTCCGAGTCCGGCTCCTTGCGGTAGCCCTGGCCGGCGAGGCGGCGGGTGTAGAACTGGGCGTTCTGGTAGGGGCTGAAGCGGTTGGCCATGCTCAGCGTGCGCACGCGGCGCTCGGTATCCATGTGCACGATGTCCTCGGCGACGACGGTGCGCGGCAGGCGCTCGAAACCCTTGCCCACCGCATCCGGTGGCAAATCACGGTCGGGCAGCTGCAGCACGCCGATCTGGCCGGCGGTGGTGCGGCCCCGTGGCGTCAGTTCGACGGTCACGTAGTGGCGCGCGTTGGGGAGGTGCCCGAGCACGCTGTGCCGCGGGCTCAACGGCGTGTCCACCAGCTTGCCCTGCCAGCGCTTGCGGTAGAACGCCTTGACCTCCTCCACCGGGAGGTCGACGGTGAAGCGGCTGGCACGCATGGACATGCCGTTGTAGATCATGTGCGAGGAGACGGTCTCGCCGGTGGCGCCCTCCGGCACCGGCACGTCCGGCCAGTCCACCGCCTGGCCCGGGCCGGCCAGCGCCACGCCCGCCAGCAACCCCAGTGCCCTCACCCCTGACGTCAGGCGCATCCTCAGCGGCTCCTCACGGGGTAGTCCTGGAGCTTGTCCGCCGGCACCACGTCCGGCTGCAGGTCGAAGTCCAGGTCGCCCAGTGCGCCGACGATCGGCAGGATCGGCTCGAGCACCTTCAGCGAGTCGAATGCGGTGTCGATGCCGTCGAGCCGGCTGATCGGCGCCAGCGGGCGCACCGTGGCGACCACGCTGCGCGCGCCGCTGCGTGGGCCGGAGGCGTTCCACGGATCCACCAGCAGCGAATGCCGGCGCGTCTGCACCACGTCCAGCCGGTCGAACGGGTCCAGGTAGCTGGGCCGGCTGCCGTCGCGGTTCTGCAGGTTGCGGTATTCCAGCCTGACCTCCGAGGTGACGTAGCCGCGGCGGTTCAGGGGGAACAGGCCCTGCGGCACCAGCCCGACGACATCGTCCAGGAAGCCGGGCGACTCGCCCTGGCGTGGGTTTTCCACGCGCAGGTTGTCGCGTTCGAGCAGCTTGCGGCCGGAGAACGTGTTGAGCATCGGGTCCGCGAACTCGCCGTTGGCGGGCGGATTGGCATTGGTGCGGATCGGCGCGTCGGCATCGGCGAACGCCTGCTCCAGGGCGACCCGCTGCAGTTGCGCGCGCTGCGGAAGCGCATGGCCCTGGCTGACGGTGGCGGCCCATGCCGCATTGCGCGCGGCCTGCTGCGCCATCTGGTTGGCGTGGCCGAACTTGGCCACCACCGGCACCAGCAGGAACAGCGGCACCAGCACCGCGGCGCACACGGCCAGTTCGGTCAGCGCCTGGCCGCGCGCATGGCGGCCACTGCGGTATGGCGGCCGCATCAGGAGGCTCCTCCCGTGCGCCCGCCCTGCCGGCCTGCGCCCACCGAGAACGTGCGGAGCTTGACCACGCAGCCGTTGCCGTCCAGCGGCGTGGCCTGCAGCGGGATGGCGGTGAAGTACCCGCCGATGGCGATGCCATCGCAGCCCAGGGCACTCACCGGGCCATCGTCGAAGCCCCACTTGCGCCCGCCCGACCACACGCAGACCTCCTCGGGCGGCCCCAGATCGGCGGACTTCCGCCAGCGCGTGCACGACTGTCCGCCGATGCTGCCCTCGCCCAGCGCGGTCCAGCCGTCGGGCAGGTGCCGCTCGGCGGCATCCAGTGGTGCGAACTCGATTCCCTCGTAGCCGGCCAGCGTCTCGTCCGCGTCCTCCACCAGGCGGAACCGGCAAGACCCGGCCACGCCGGGATCGTTGTCGTCGAAGCCCAGCGTCCAGGCCTTCTGCCGCACCACCTGCTGCTGGCCGTCGATGCGGATCTCGACCGTGCCGGTGTCCAGCCGGGCGGCTTCCTCGGCTGACAGTGGCGTGACGGCCATGCCCGCCTCTTCGCAGGTCCGCAGACGCAGCTGGTAGTCCTCGCGGGACACATGCCGGCCGGCCAGCAGGTTCTCCCAGTCCAGCTGGACGTGGAGGGCGGGCAGGGAGCGCGCGCGCGCCGCCGCGGCCTCCTGCGGCTCGGCGCCGGATGGCTGGCAGGCCGCGCACAGCGACGCGGCCAGCAGCGGCAGGAAGGGCATCTTCGGCGAACGGAACATGGGTCTGGACATCATCGAACCTGCAGGAGTCTGCGATCGGCATCCGGCGTATCCACCAGCCGGGCCTGCCAGTAGGGGCTGAACGTGCTGCCCATCTCGAACTTGCGGTCGCCACGTCCCCAGACCTGGCGCCGCATGGCGGCCAGGTCGTACGGGCGGTTGAAGTAGACCTGGGCGCTGGCCAGCGCCTGCAGCTTCCCGCTGATGGCCTCGTCGCGCAGCGCCATGCGGCCGGCACCCACGCCGATGGCCGAGCTGGTGCGCGCATTGGCCACGTCGGTGGCCACTTCCACGGTGTAGATCGGACCGGCGTCCGGGCCTTCCGGGGTCTTCGAGTAGCGGGCGCGGACGTCGTGGTAGTCGTGGGTCAGGCCATGCCGGTACTGGCCGAAGTAGGCCCTGCTGCGGTTGAAGCCCATTTCCTGGCCGGCGGGATTGCCCTCGATGAACCTGCCGGAGATCGAGCGCGAGCCCACGCCGTTGTATGCGGCGTAGCGCCGGTTGTCGTAGGGCGAACGCCAGCCGCGGCCATTGTTCATGCCGCGGAAGAAGCTCGGCCGGTTGGCGCCGCCGCGATAGGCCTGGGTGCCGCCCCAGCCGAGCGGGAAGGTCACGTCGGAAGCCAGCGGGATTGGCAGGCGGAACTCGAAGGTGTCCACCGCCGACCAGCGGTTGTACTCGACCAGGTCGGTGCCGCCGTTGCTGGTCAGCACGCCGAAACTGCCGCTGCGCCGCGCGGTGGTGAAGCCGTCGCGCGAGGCCATCACCACGTTGCGGTAGCGCTCGCCGCCTTCGTTGGTGCGGGTCAGTCCATTGCCGCCGCGGCCGGGACGGTAGAGCTCCATCTGCTCCCCGCCCTGGCGGATGTCGTTGGCCAGCACGCCCGCGCCTTCGGGCGTGATGGACGCACCGGGCGAGTTGTCGGACACCACCCGGCTGACCATGCGTTCGGTACCGGCCAGCGCCGCCGGGGTGCTCAGGGCCGCGCGGGCCGCGGTGGCATAGCCCTGGTTGAGGACCTGGTCGTAGATGCGGATGAAGTTCTCCAGGCCCGGGATCGCCACGTTGCGCCGGAAGGTCTTGAGCGCGCGGTTGATCACCACCATCGCCCGGTCGATGGCGATCAGTGCCTGGCCCAGCCCAGGCACCCAGAACAGGACCTTGGACACGACGCCCATGAAATCGCCGAAGTGGTCCGAGGTGGAGTGCACCATCGTCACCCACGAGTTCAGGCTCACCATCTGCGCGATCGCCACTTCGTTGGCGACACGCCCCCGGTTGAGGTAGGCGGCGAGGTTGCGGGCGCGGGCCTGCTCCACCGCCACGCTGTAGGCCGCCGCGTCAGCGGCATTGGTCAGTTCCACCTTCTTGGCCACCACCTGGCCGGTGTTGAAGGTGACCAGCAGGCCCACGCACAGCACGATGAGGAACACCAGGACCAGCGGCAGGGCCTGGCCTTCATGGCGGAACCGGAACGCGGGCGGTGACGTGGGCATGGGCTCTCCTGCGGCATGCCGCGGCCTGGCCCGGTCCATCGGACCGGGCACGCAGGCCCAGGGGCGTTGCCGGCGACGGCGCGTTACTTGGCGTCGTTGGCCTGGTGGTAGTTGGCCATGCCGTGCTTGGACGGATCATTGGCCCGGCCGGCGGCAGCGTTGGCCGAATCGGCGGCGTTGGAGATGGCCTGGGTGGCGTTGTTGCCGCTCAGCTCCTTGGCCAGGCCAGCGGCCTGGTTGCGCACGGTCTTGCCGAACATCGAGAACACGCCGATGGCGGCGATCGCGATCAGGGCCACGATGATGATGTACTCGGTCATGCCCTGGCCGCGCTGGATGCGGCGGGCGGCGGTGCGATTGCGGTGACGCATGGGGAATCTCCGTTCGGAGGCCCCGCGGCCGCGCGGGCGCCGCGGAGCCGGTCGGGCACCGCAGGCCGCTGCGCGCCATGGGGCGGCAACGGCCCGGCGGGCCGGTGCAGGCTTACTTGGCGTCGTTGGACTTGTTGTACTCGGCCATGCCCTTGTTCTGGTTGGCACGGGTCTGCGCCTCGCCGGCGGAGGTGCCGGCGTTGGAGATGGCCTGGGTGGCGTTGTTGCCGCTCAGCTCCTTGGCCAGGCCGGCGGCCTGGTTGCGCACGGTCTTGCCGAACATCGAGAACACGCCGATGGCGGCGATCGCGATCAGGGCCACGATGATGATGTACTCGGTCATGCCCTGACCGGCCTGGTTGAAACCGAACTTCCGGGACTGCTTGCGCACGGGATGTCTCCTGGAGAGGGCATGACCGGAACGGACCACCGGGTTCCGGGCACCTGCCCGCTGTGTGTCGGGGGGTGGCGATAGTTGCTTATGACAACCATTCATGTGACTCACTGTTCCATCCATGAATCACGCGTCAAAAAACTAGCACCCCATACGTGACCGTCACAAGTCAAAAGGTGACGCGCTTGGTCAGTTTTTACGAAATGCGGATGCGCCCGAAGACATTAAATGACGATGGTCACATTCCGTGCGTCGTTTTCCCGACATTGCAAGTATTGCGTGCAACCGTGAGACGCGGGCGGGCGGCCGGGACTACGGCCGACAGATCCGGGGCGCCTGGCCCATGACACCCCGAGGGTGACCGCGGGGCCCCTAGGATCGGGAAATCCAGCGGTCCTGCCGGGAGACAGGGCGTGAAGCATCCGAAGGGCGCACCACCGCGTTATGCGCGGATCCTCGAGCAAAGGCCGGCAAGCACGGGGAACTTCGCGCAATCTGCTTCGCCGCGCCTGGAAGCCCTGCACTCAGCGCAGGTCCGCCCGCGGTCGCAGGTGAAGGCCACTACGGCGGCGCGGACGGCAAGGGTGTGGGATGCCCGTCTCCCCGGACCGGCGGCAAGCACCGGGGCTGCGCGGGCATTGCACGGGCACTGGCGGCCCGCCTTGGCCGGAACGCGGGCGTCAGCTGCGCAGGCCGACGCCCCGTCGCAGCAGGGTCAGCGACACACCGGCGAGTACCGCCACGAACGCCAGCATCAGCGCATAGGCGACCCAGAGCGGCACGTCGGTGCTGCCCAGCAGGCCGTAGCGGAAGGCGTTGACCATGTAGAAGATCGGGTTGGCGTGGGTGGCCGCCTCGGCCCAGGGTGGCAGCAGCTTGACCGAATAGAACACGCCCCCGAGGTAGGTCAGGGGGGTCAGGATGAAGGTGGGCACGATGGCCACGTCGTCGAACTTGCGGGCGTATACCGCGTTGACGAAGCCGGCCAGCGAGAAGATCGTCGCCCCCAGCAGCACCGTGGTCAGGGTCACCAGCGGGTGCGGGATGCGCACGGTGGTGAAGCACATGGCGATGGCAAGCACGATCACGCCCACCATCAGCCCGCGCAGCACCGCGCCGGCCACGTAGCCCCACAGGATCACCCAGTTGGGCATCGGGCTGACCAGCAGCTCCTCCACGTGGCGGCCGAACTTGGCGCCGAAGAAGCTGGAGGAGATGTTGCCGTAGCTGTTCTGGATCACGCTCATCATCACCAGCCCGGGGACGATGAACTCCATGTAGCTGTAACCGCCCATGTCCCCGATCCGCGAGCCGATCAGGCCGCCGAAGATCAGGAAGTACAGGGTCATGGTGATGGCCGGCGGCACCAGGGTCTGGCCCCAGATGCGCAGGATGCGGTTGACCTCGCGCCGGACGATGGTGCCCAGCGCGACCCAGTTGGCGGCATGGCGCGAGGCCGCGGCCTGTGGCGTGCTGCTCATGCGGCCTCCCGGGACGGCCCGGTGAGCCGCACGAACAGCTCCTCCAGGCGGTTGCTCTTGGTGCGCATCGAGCGGATGCGGATGCCCGCCGCGTCGAATGCGGCGAACACCCGGTTGAGGTCCATGGCGCGGGGCATGTCCAGATCCAGGGTGTGGTCGTCGATCACGCTCAGGGTGGTGCCTTCGATCGCCGGCAGCTGCGCCGGCAGGCCACCGTCGATGTCGAACAGGAAGCCCTCCACGTCCAGCTGTGCCAGCAGCGCGCGCATCGGCCCCTGCTGCACGATCGTGCCGCGGTCGATGATGGCGAGGTTGCGGCACAGGCTCTCCGCTTCCTCCAGGTAATGGGTGGTCAGGATGATGGTGGTGCCGGCGGCGTTGATCTCGCGCAGCACCCGCCACATGTCGCGGCGGATCTCGATGTCCACCCCGGCGGTGGGCTCGTCCAGGATCAGCAGCCGCGGCCGGGTCATCATCGCACGGGCGATCATCAGCCGTCGCTTCATGCCGCCGGACAGCGTGCGGCTCATCACCCGCGCCTTCTCCCACAGGTGGGCACGGCGCAGTTCCTCCTCGGCGCGCGGACCGGCCTCCTCGCGCGGGATCCCGTAGAAGCCGGCGTAGTTGACCAGGATGTCGTACGGCTGCTCGAACAGGTTGAAGTTGATCTCCTGCGGGACCAGCCCGACCAGGCGCATCGCCTGGCTGCGGTGCGCGACCAGGTCGGTGCCGAACACCTCCACCTGGCCGCCGCTGGGATTGACCAGCGAGCTGACGACGCCGATGAGGGTCGACTTGCCGGCGCCGTTGGGGCCGAGCAGGGCGAAGAAATCCCCGGGGGCCACGTCCAGGGAAATGCCCTTGAGCGCCTCCACGCCGTTGTCGTAGGTCTTGCGCAGGTCGCGCACGCGCAGCGCGGGCGCCGGTGCGTCGGGGGAACGTGGGGTCATGGGGCCTTTTTGCGCCTGACGGCGCGTGCTCGGGGCTGCGGCTATTATAGGTCGCCGCCGGCAACCCGCCCGGCATACACCGTCCTGAAACGAACCATCGTGCCCGTCCAGTTCCCGCTCCGCCTCGTCGAGCGCCGCATGCTCGCGCCCACCATCGGCCACTATGTGCTGGCCCGCGACGACGGCCAGCCGCTGGACTTCGTGCCCGGCCAGTTCATCCAGATCCATTTCGACTACGCCGACGGTACGCCGGCCCGCCGCAGCTATTCGCTGGCGACGATCCACGACCACGCCATGGGTCCGGGCGAAGCGGTGGAGATCGCCGTCAGCCATGTGCCCGGCGGGGCCGCCACCGCGCTGTTCGACGGCCTGGCGCCTGGCGACCGGGTCAGCGCCAGCGGGCCGTACGGCCGCTTCTGCCTGATGCCCGGGGACCGCAACGCGCGCTACCTGCTGATCGGCACCGGCACCGGCGTGACGCCGTACCGCTCGATGCTGCCGGTGCTGGCGACGCAGATCGCCGAACGCGGGATCGAGGTGGTGCTGCTGTCCGGTGCCCGCACTCCCGGCGAGCTGCTGTACGCGGAGGACTTCCGCGCCTTCGCCCAGGCCCACCCGCAGTTCCGCTACGTGCCCTGCCTGTCGCGCGAGCTGCCGCCGGCGGGCTCGCCGCATGCCCACGCCGACGTGCGCCATGGCTACGTGCAACAGCATCTGCCCGACTTCCTTCCGGATCCGGCGCGCGACATCGCCTACCTCTGCGGCAACCCGGACATGGTCGACGCCAGCTTCGAGGCGCTCAAGACGGCCGGGTTCCCGGTCGCGCAGATCCGCCGGGAAAAGTACGTCAGCAACAAGTAGCCGCGAACGGGCGGATCCCCCGCCGTGCGCGAAGACGCGCATGGCCCACACGGACCGGGTGGTCCGCAATCGCGTTCTTCGCATACCGGGATCTGCCTCGGGGGCGACGGTGGCATCGCTGCCGGCCGGGCGGCCGTGTGCCGGCATGTAAAGCACGCTTGACACACCAGTCGGCGGCGCCTATGGTCTGTCAAGTACGCTTTACATGAGGGGACACCATGAGCGGCATGTGCATTGAAAGGCGCCCGGGCGGCGCACTGCTGGCCACCGGACTGGCCTTCATCGGCGCCGGCGCCGCGGGCGTACCCGCGTTGCTGTTTGCCGGGATGGCCCTGGTGGTGGTGGCGGCCGCCCGCTGTGTCGTCGCGAAGTGGAGCGCATGAAGGCCGGCTCGCCCGCGCTGCTCGGCCTCCAGGGCAGCGCCGCCATCGCCCTGGCCCTGCTGCTGCCACGCCTCATGCCCGAGCGCATCCCGCAGATGGTGGTCGGCCTGCTGCTGGGCCTGGGCGTCGGCCTGGCCCTGGCCGCGCTGCTGAGCTGGCGCCTGCCATCGGCCTGCGACAGCGCGCCGCCGGCGCTGCGGCGGCGCTACACGCGCGAGATCGTGTGGGCCATGGCGACCTATCTCATCGCCCTGGCGATCTCGCTCACGCTCCTGCGCCGGCCCGAGCTGGACCTGGCGCTTCCGCTGCGCGCGCTGCTGGCGCTGCTGCCGGTGCCGCCGATCGCCTTCGTGCTGCGGGCGATGGTCCGCTATATCCGCGACGCCGACGAGATGCAGCAGCGGATCGAACTGGAGGCGGTGAGCATCGGCACCGCGCTGGTCTGCATGGTGTACATGGCCGGCGGCTTCCTGCAGTCGGCCAAGGTGATCGACATCCCTTCGGCCCCGGCGATGATCTGGGTATTCCCGCTGGTGTGCGCGGCGTACGGGATCGCCAAGCTGGTCGTCATCCGGCGCTACCAGTGAAGCGCCGCCGATGAGGAACCACCTGCGCGCGCTGCGCGACGAACAGGGCTGGTCGCAGGGCGAGCTGGCCGAGCGCCTGGAGGTCTCGCGCCAGACCGTCAATGCACTGGAGACCGGCAAGTACGACCCGAGCCTGCCGCTGGCGTTCCGCATCGCGCGGCTGTTCGGCAGGCGGATCGAGGACGTGTTCGTCCCGGACGCCGATTGAACCACCCACCGCCTTCCTTTCCTTCCACCGTGAACGGGCCCATCGCCATGAAGACCCGCAAGAGACTCCTTTCCCTGGCCGGCACCGCGGCCTGCCTGGCGCTTGCCGCCTGCGGCGCGGACGGACCGGACACGCAGGCCGGAGCCGCGCGCTCCACCAGCCAGTACGGCTCGCTTTCGTTCGAGCCGTGCACCCTGGCCAACAGCGCCGCCGGCCAGACCGTGCAGGCCCAGTGCACCACCTTCGAGGTGCCCGAGGACGCCTCGCGCCCGGATGGACGCAGGATCGGCCTCAAGCTCGCCTGGCTGCGCGCGACCGAAGAGGGCGCCGCCCAGGACGACCCGGTGTTCTTCCTGGCCGGCGGCCCGGGGCAGTCGGCCATCGAGGTGTGGCCGCAGCTGGACCCGGCCTTCGCCGAGGTGCGCAAGCAGCGCCACGTGATCCTGGTCGACCAGCGTGGCACCGGCGGCTCCAATCCGCTGGAATGCGACCGTGGCCCGCTGGCCACGCTGCAGGGCGACGAGGCGGCGGTCACCGGTGCGATCGCCGCGCTGGCCCGGCAGTGCGCCGATGCGGTCGCCGGCCATGCCGATCCGCGCTTCTACACGACCACCGACGCGGTGGCCGACCTGGAGGCGGTGCGCCAGGCGCTGGGCGCCGAACGGATCGACCTGGTGGGCGGCTCCTATGGAACGCGCGTGGCCCAGCAGTACGCCGCGCGCCATCCGGCGCACGTGCGCAGCATCGTGCTGGATGGCGTGGCCCCCAATGACCTGGTGGTCGGCGGCGAGTTCGCCACTACCTTCGAGGATGCGCTGGAGCTGCAGGCGGCGCAGTGCCGCGCGCTGCCGGCCTGCGCGGCGCGCTTCCCGCAGGACCCGCGCGCGCAGCTGAAGCTGCTGGTGGAGCGGCTGGGCCAGGCGCCGGTCGAGGTCGAGTACCGCGACCCCGGCAGCGGCGAGAGCCTCACCGGCCGGGTGGATGCGAGTACGGTGACCGGCCTGGCGTTCATGTTCTCGTACATGCCGCAGACCGCGGCGCTGCTGCCACTGGTGCTGGACGAGGCGGCGCAGGGGCGTTACGCGCCGCTGAAGTCGCTGTCCGAGCTGATGGGCCGCAGCACCGGCAGCCAGATGGCCAGCGGGATGCAGTGGTCGGTGATCTGCGCCGAGGACGCCGACCGCCATGACGAGGCCGCTGCCGCCGCGCAGGACACGCTGCTCGGCCCGCAGGTCGCACGCATGTTCTTCGCCGCCTGCGAGGCGTGGCCGCACGGCGCCGCGCCGGAGGGATTCACCGCGCCGCTGCGCTCGGACGTGCCGGTGCTGCTGCTGTCCGGTGAACTGGACCCGGTGACGCCGCCGCGCTACGCCGAGCGGGTGCTGCAGGGCCTGCCCAACGGGCGCCACCTGGTGGTGCGCGGGCAGGGCCACGGGACGCTGTCCCTGGGATGCATGCCCCGCCTGCTGGGCCAGTTTATGGAAAGCGCGGATGCCACGTCGCTGGATGCGCAGTGCCTGGCGGACATGAGCTACGTGCCGCCCTTCACCAGCTTCAACGGATGGGAACCCTGATGCACCGCCACCTTCGACACGGAGTCCTGACGCGATGATCATCGCCCACGACCTGCACAAGCAGTTCAAGACCCGCACCGGCACGGTCAAGGCCGTCTCCGGCGTCGGCTTCCAGGCCCACGACGGCCAGATCACCGGCCTGCTCGGGCCCAACGGTGCCGGCAAGACCACCACCCTGCGCATGCTCTACACCCTGATGCAGCCGGACAGCGGCCGCATCGAGGTCGACGGGATCGACCCGGCGCGCGACCCGATGGCCGTGCGCCGCGCCCTGGGCGTGCTGCCGGACGCGCGCGGCGTGTACAAGCGCCTGACCGCGCGGGAGAACATCGCCTACTTCGCGCGCCTGCACGGCATGGCCGCGGCCGACACCGCCCGGCGCATCGACGAACTGTCCAAGGCGCTGGACATGGGCGAGATCCTGGACCGGCAGACCGAAGGTTTCTCCCAGGGCCAGCGCACCAAGACCGCCATCGCCCGCGCGCTGGTGCACGATCCACGCAACGTGATCCTCGACGAGCCGACCAACGGCCTGGACGTGATGACCACCCGCGCGATGCGCCAGTTCCTGTTCCGCCTGCGCGACGAAGGGCGCTGCGTGATCTTTTCCAGCCACATCATGCAGGAGGTGGCCGCGCTGTGCGATCGCATCGTGATCGTGGCGCGCGGCCAGGTGGTGGCCGCCGGCAGCGCCGACGAGCTGCGCGCACAGACCGGCGAGGCCAGCCTCGAGGACGCCTTCGTCAGCATCATCGGCTCCGGGGAGGGCCTGCAGGCATGAACGCACTTGCTACCGTCTGGATCGTGCTGTGCAAGGAGCTGCGCGACATCGGCCGCGACCGCCGCACGCTGGGGCTGACCCTGCTGATGGGCCCGCTGCTGATTCCGCTGCTGGTGGTGGGAATGGGCATGCTGGCCGAGAAGAAGGCCCGCACCCAGATCGAGAAGGAACTGGAGGTGCCGACCATCGGCATCGAGCGCGCTCCGAACCTGGTGGCGTTCCTGGCCACCCAGGGCATCCGCGCGGTGCCGGCACCGGACAACCTCGAGCAGTCCGTGCGTGACCAGAAGGTCGATGTCGGCCTGTACATCTCCGAGACCTACGCCGAGGACTGGCGTGCCGGCCGCCCGGCGCTGGTGGAGGTGGTCGTCGACAGCACCCAGCGCGAATCGCAGATCCCGAGCAAGCGCGTGCGTGCGGCGCTGTCGGCCTATGGCGGCCAGGTCGGCGCGTTGCGGCTGCTGGCACGGGGCATGGATGCCTCGGTGGCCCAGGCGCTCAACCCGGGCACGCGCGACGTGGCCACGGTGGAGGCGCGGCGCGGCGTGCTGCTGTCGATGCTGCTGCCGTACTTCCTGATCATCACCGCCTTCCTCGGCGGCGCGGCGCTGGTGCTGGACGCCACCGCCGGCGAGCGCGAGCGGCAGTCGCTGGAGCCGCTGCTGGCCACGCCCGCCGGGCGCGGGGCGATCGTCAGCGGCAAGATCGCCGCCGCGTGCATCCTGGGCGTGGTCTCGCTGCTGCTGTCGCTGCTGGCGATCAAGCTCAGTGCGCAGCTGGCCAGCGGCGTGGCGCGGCAGATGGACGTGTCGATGCTGTCCATCGCCCGGATGCTGTTCGTGCTGCTGCCGATGCTGCTGATCGGCACCTCGCTGCTGACCCTGCTGGCGGCCGCCGCCAAGAGCCTGAAGGAGGCGCAGAGCCACATGAGCTGGCTCATGCTGTTGCCGATGATCCCCACCATCGTGCTGATGGTGAACCCGGTGAAGACCCAGGCGTGGCAGTTCGCCGTGCCGTTCCTGGCGCAGAACCAGATGCTGCTGCGGGTGATCCGCTCCGAGCCGGTCAACGCCCAGGAGTGGGGCATCTACCTGGGGTGCAGCGTGGGGTTGGCGGTGCTGCTGTGGATCGGCGCGGTGATGCGCTACCGACAGGAGAAGCTGGCGATCTCCACCTGAGGCGCCGCTGCCCCGGGTACACGAAGAGGCCCGGCATTGCCGGGCCTTCTCTTTGGATCGCTCCCTGGTGCCTTACTCGTTCGGGGTGAAGGCCAGGGTTCGGCGGGTGGTGATCGGTGCATCGATCGGCTCGAACTTCCAGCGGCGCACCGCGTTGGTGGCCTCGCGGTCGAACACCCGCCCCGGGTTGGCCCGCAGCACGCGCACGTCGGTCACTTCGCCGCTGGTGCCGACTGTGAACTCCACCAGCACATCGCCGGACGTGCCGGCGCGCAGCGCCTCGGGAGGGTAACGCGGTGCCGGCATGCTGATCGGGCGCAGCGCGCGCGGGGCCGGCTGGGCGGCGGCCGGACGCGGGGCCTGCTGCTGGGCGGCGGCAGCCTGGCGGGCGGCCGCCTCGCGCTGCTCGGTCTCGCGCTGCTGCTGGGCCTGGCGCTCGGCGGCCTGGCGGGCCGCCTCCTGTTCGGCGGCCAGGCGGCGGGCCGCCTCGGCCTCGGCGGCCTGCTGCTGCGCCTGGCGCTGCTGGTCGGCCTGGGCACGGGCCTGGGTTTCGGCGCGCACGCGCTCGGCCTCGGCCACGCTGCGCTGGGCCACGGACTGCTGGGCGGTGCCGATGCTCTGGCGGATGCGCGGCAGCGCCGGGGTGTTGGGGTCGGCCTTCTCGATCAGCGCAACCAGGCGCTGGGCCTCGTCGAACTGCTCGCGCGAGACCGCCTGTTCGGTGGCGATGACGGTGTACGGCATCAGGTCCGTCAGGGCACTGGCGACGTTGGGGTCATCCGGCAGCTTGTCGCGCAGGGCGAGGTAGTACTCCATCGCGTTGTCGCCGGCGGGCGCGTACATGCGGTTCTCGCGCAGGGCCCGCGTGGCCGACTCGCGCAACTCCTCTGCGCCCATGCCCTGCACCTTGGCGGCGACCGCCGGCGCGGGCGGAGCGGCAGCGGCAGGCGCTTCGGTGGCCGGCCCGCTGCTGGCGGGGCCGGCGGCGGGCTCTTCCTGCTTGGAACAGGCGCCGACAGCGGCGGCCAGCAGCACGCATGCCACCAGTCGCGACTTCGGCGAAATCGTCAAGGTCATCAAACACTCCCCCGTGATGGAACCCGTTGAAAAGCGAACGTCGGCGCCCCCGTATCGCGCCGTGTGGGCCGATTGTCAACCGCGAGCCACCTAGGCACAAGCCGGCCCGGCCGCGAGCGCGACACCGGCGGCGGCCTTCACTTGCCGATGCAGAAACTGGAGAAGATGTGCCCGAGCATCTGGTCGGCCGTGACCTGGCCAGTGAGCGCGCCCAGCGCGTCATGGGCGGCGCGCAGCTGTTCGGCCGCCAGCTCCAGATGGCCGGCGTCCAGCTCGGCGGCGGCCGCGGCAACGCCTTCCAGGGCCTGGCGCAGGGCCTGCAGGTGGCGGGCCCGGGCGCTGAACTCGCCTTCGGCGGCATCGGGCGCGCTTCCGGCCGCCAGCCTCCGCAACGCGGCGTGCAGGCGTTCGAGCCCCTGGCCGGTCAATGCGGAGACATGGATCACCCCTTCGCCATCGGGCGGGGGCGATGGCAGCAGGTCGGCCTTGTTGTGGATCCACAGCTTCAGCGGCACCTGCCCGGCGGCTGCCTCCAACGCGGCGCGGTCGCACTGGGGCGCACGCGCGTCCAGCACCAGCAGCGCCAGGTCGGCGCGCTCGAGCTCCGCCTGGGCGCGGCGCATGCCCTCGCGCTCGATCGCATCCCCGCCCTCGCGCAGGCCGGCGGTGTCCGCCAGCACCAGTTCCAGGCCGTCGATGCGCACGGTCTCGCGCAGCACGTCGCGGGTGGTGCCGGCCACGTCGGCAACGATGGCCCGTGCATCGCCAGCCAGCGCGTTGAGCAGCGAACTCTTGCCCGCGTTGGGCGGCCCCAGCAGCACTGCATGCAGGCCGTCGCGCAGGCGGCGCCCGCGCTCGGCGTGTCGCAGCAGATCCTGCAGGCCGCCGTGCAGGTCCTGCAGCGCGGTCGCAACCTGCGGCAGGCCAAGGGTCTCGATCGGCTCGTCGACGAAGTCGATCGCCGCTTCCACGTGGATCCGCAGGCGCAACAGCCGGTCGGCGGCCTGCTCGACCTGGCGCGAGAACACGCCTTCGAGCGAGCGCCGCGCCGCGCGCGCTGCGCGCAGGTCGGCCGCGGCGATCAGGTCGGCGATGGCTTCGGCCTGGACCAGGTCGAGCTTGCCGTTGAGGAACGCGCGCTCGCTGAATTCCCCGGGCCGCGCCTGGCGCGCGCCCAGTTCGACGCAACGCTCGACCAGGCGCTGCAGCAGCACCGGGCTGCCATGGGCCTGGAGCTCGGCCACGTCCTCGCCGGTGAAGCTGTGCGGGCCGGGAAAGCCGAGCACGATGCCGTCGTCGATCACCGCGCCGCCGGCATCGGTGAAGTGCGCACGCAACGCGCGCCGGGGCGCGGGCTCGCGCGCACCGATCGTGCGTGCGATCGACAGCGCCAGCGGCCCGGAAAGGCGCACGATGCCCACGCCCCCGGCCCCCGGGGCGGTGGCGATGGCGGCGATGGTGTCGGGCTGGGACATGCGATCGGCGGGAACGGCGGGCGGTCAGCGTAGCGGCTGCTGGCGTGGCTGCACAAAAGGGAAACCCGCCTGGCGGCGGGTTTCCGGTGCGCTTACTTGGCAGCGGCCTTGGGCGCCGGCTCGCCGTGGCGCTTGAGCATGTACCACTGCTGCAGCAGGCCCAGGGCGCCGTTGGTGACCCAGTACAGCACCAGGCCGGCCGGGAAGAAGGCCATCATCACGCCGAAGATCAGCGGCATGAACTGCATCATCTTCGCCTGCATCGGGTCCATGCCCGGTGCCGGCTGCAGCTTCTGGGTGAACCACATCACCGCCACGTTGATCACCGGCAGGATGAAGTACGGGTCCTTGGCGGTCAGGTCCTGGATCCACAGGATCCACGGGGCATGGCGCAGCTCGACCGACTCCACCAGCACCCAGTACAGCGCCAGGAACACCGGCATCTGCACCAGGATCGGCAGGCAGCCGCCCATCGGGTTGATCTTCTCCTTCTTGTACAGCTCCATCATCGCCACCTGGAACTTCTGGCGATCGTCCCCGTAGCGCTCCTTGAGCTGCTGGATCCGGGGCTGGAACTTGCGCATCTTGGCGAAGCTCTTGTACTGGGCCGCCGACAGCGGGTACATCAGCGCCTTGATCACCACCACCAGGCCGATGATCGCCCAGCCCCAGTTGCCGACCAGGCCGTGGATCAGGTTGAGCACCCAGAACAGGGCTTCGCCCAGCACCGCCAGGATCGAGAACTGGCTGTAGTCCACCGCCCGCTCCAGCCCCGGCACGCCCTGGGCGCGGATCTGCGAGACCAGCTTGGGGCCGACGTACAGCCGCGCCTCGGTGCTGGCGGTGGCACCCGGGGCCACCTGCACCGGCGCGCCCAGCTCACGCACCAGCGCGCCACTGGCCGGCTGGTCCAGCGAGATGGTCGAGGCCTGGCCGCCCTGCGGGATCCACGCGCTGAAGAAGTGGTGCTCCAGCATCGCGATCCAGCCGTTGCGGGTCTGCGCGTCGACCCGCCCGTCCTCGAGGTAGTCCTCGTCGAACTTGCGGCGCTGGTAGCTGCCGTCGTACCAGGCCGCTCCGTTGAAGCTGAAGGACTGCGGATTGGTGTAGCCGCGCTCGATCACCGGCGGCTTGCGCACCAGCTGGCGGTAGACCTGGCCCTGCCACGGCGCCTGCCCGGCATTGGCCACCTCGTCGTGCACCGACACGGCGTAGTCGCCACGGCGCAGGGTGTAGGTGCGGCGGATCTGGACGCCGTTGTCACCCTGCCACACGAAGGGCACCTCGACCGTGTCCGCGCCATCGGCCAGCACGAACTCGCGCTCGGGGCCGGCGGGGACGAATCCGCCCAGGTGGGTCGGCGCGGCGCCGGCGGCGCTGACCCAGCCGCTCTGCGCCGCATAGAAATGCGCCGCGTCGGTATCGAACAGGCGAACGGGCGTGTCGTCGCCCCGGCGAGCCCGCGGGTACTTCAGCAGGTCGGCCTGGACCACGCTGCCACCGTCCAGCACCAGGCGCAGCACGTCGCTGCTCACCGTCACCCGGGGGGCCGAAGCGGGGGCCGGCGCGGCAGCGGCGACCGGAGCGGCGCGCGTGGCGGCCGGGACCGAACCGTCGGCCGGCTGCGGCGCACCGGGTTGCGGTACCGCGCCTTCCTGGGAGACGGCGGCGGTCGGGGCAGGGGTGGCAGCCGGCGGCGCGGCCTGCTCCTTGCCCCATTCCATCCACAGCAGGACGGCCACCATCAGCCAGGCGAGGACGAGGAATACGCGGGTCTGGTTCATCGGGCAGGCAGGCTCAGCCGGAAGGAAGGTCCGGCATGGAATCGGAAGGGGAGGCCGCCGGCATTGTGCCGCCGCGGACTGGAGGGGGCAATGCGCCGGCCTTGCGAAGCAGCTTCAGGAACGACTGTTCGATCTGGGCGCCGGTGGCGCGCGCGGCGGCCGGACGGGCCACCACCACGTAGTCGCCGCCGGACAGGCGGGCGCGGTGGTGGCGCATGGATTCGCGCAGGACGCGCTTGATCCGGTTGCGCCCGACCGCGCGGGGATCGACCTTGCGTGAAACCGCCAGTCCCAGGCGGGCTTCACCGTCTCCCGGCAGCCAGTGCAGGCCGAGCAGGGCGTCGCCAAGCCGGCGGCCGCCCTCGAATACCCGGGTATATTCCACGCGCGAACGGACCCGGGCGCTGCGAGGGAATCGCGCGCGCGGGTCCGTGGTCATCTCGCTGTGGATCGCGACGGCCCGGGCGTCCGCAGGACAGGGCCGCAATGCGATCAGGCGGTAAGGCGCGCGCGGCCCTTGGCGCGACGGCGCGCCAGGATCTTGCGGCCGTCGGCCGTCTTCATGCGGGCACGGAAGCCGTGGTCGCGCTTGCGCTTGAGGTTGCTGGGCTGGAAGGTGCGCTTGGTCGCCATGGCGGCACTCGATTCGGTAATGGGTCGAAAGAACCGGAAAGTCTAGGGACGCCGCTGCCCGCGGTCAAGCCGGCGTGAGCGAGGGCGCGGAACACGGGCCGTGCATCCCTGTGGATGCCATGTGGATAACACTGGGAAAAGACGGTCCCGGATGGTAGGCTGCCCCGTCCCGAACCGACCCATTGCGGTGGCCGGCGACGCTCGCGCGGCGCGGCCAACGCCCGACGAGCTTTGCCTTTCCGATGGATGCCTGGCCCCGCTGTCTGGAACGCCTCGAAGCCGAATATCCGGCCGAGGACGTCCATACCTGGCTCAAACCCCTGCAAGCCGACGAGCGCCACGATGCCGTGGTGCTCTACGCCCCCAATGCCTTCATCGTCGAGCAGGTGCGCGACCGCTACCTGGAGCGCATCCGCGAGCTGGCGCGGCATTTCGCCGGCCTGAACGTCTCGCTGGAGATCGGCTCGCGCCCCAAGGCGCCCGAGCCGGTCGCCACGCCCGCCGTGCCCCCGGGGCAGGCGGTGCGTCCGGTGCCGGCCGAGCCGTTCAACGGCAACCTCGACCCGCACTACATCTTCGACAACTTCGTCGAGGGCCGGTCCAACCAGCTCGGCCGCGCCGCGGCCTGGCAGGCGGCGCAGAAGCCGGGCGACCGCGCGCACAACCCGCTGCTGCTGTACGGGGGCACGGGCCTGGGCAAGACCCACCTGATGTTCGCCGCCGGCAACGAGATGCGTCGCCTGAACCCCGGCGCGCGCGTGCTGTACCTGCGCTCGGAGCAGTTCTACAGCGCCTTCTTCCGCGCGCTGCAGGAAAAGACCGCCGACCAGTTCAAGCGCCAGTTCCAGCAGATCGACGCGCTGCTGATCGACGACATCCAGTTCTTCGCGGGCAAGGACCGCACCCAGGAAGAGTTCTTCCACACCTTCAACTCGCTGTTCGACAGCCGCCAGCAGATCATCATGACCTGCGACCGCTACCCGCGTGAGGTGGACGGACTGGAGCCGCGGCTGAAGTCGCGCCTGGCCTGGGGCCTGTCGGTAGCGATCGACCCGCCGGATTTCGAGACCCGCGCGGCGATCGTGCTGGCCAAGGCGCACGAGCGCGGCACCGAGGTGCCGGACGAGGTCGCCTTCCTGCTGGCCAAGAAGATGCGCAGCAACGTGCGCGACCTGGAAGGGGCGCTCAACACGCTGGCCGCGCGGGCCAACTTCACCGGCCGCGCAATCAGCGTGGAGTTCGCCCAGGAAACCCTGCGCGACCTGCTGCGCGCCCAGCAGCAGGCCATCGGCATCCCCAACATCCAGAAGACCGTGGCCGACTACTACGGCCTGCAGATCAAGGACCTGCTGTCCAAGCGCCGGACCCGCTCGCTGGCCCGCCCGCGCCAGGTCGCCATGGCCCTGACCAAGGAACTGACCGAGCACAGCCTGCCGGAGATCGGCGATGCCTTCGCCGGCCGCGACCACACCACCGTGCTGCACGCTTGCCGCCAGATCCGCACGCTGATGGAGACCGACGGCAAGCTGCGCGAGGACTGGGACAAGCTGATCCGCAAGCTCAGCGAATAAACGGTGCCGGGCTGATGCCGGACCCCGCGGCTGGGGTAAATTGGGCGCAACACGGGGGCAGGCTGGGGATAACCCGGGGACAGAATCGGCGCGCCGGATCCATCCACAGCTTGTCCCGCCGCAACCGGGAACTTTCCGGCCAGGTTTGGCATCGCGAAAAACACTTTGGAATCAGTGGTTTGCCTATGTTTTCCACAGGCCCCGGCAAGCTCCAAGCACCACCGCTTTCAGATTTATTCCACATCTTCTTTAAAGCGTAGAGGCACGGAATCCCATGCGTTTCACTCTCCAGCGCGAAGCCCTGCTCAAGCCATTGGCCCAGGTCGTCAACGTGGTAGAACGGCGCCAGACCCTGCCGGTTCTCGCCAATTTCCTGGTCCAGGTGAAGGACGGCCAGCTTTCGCTGACCGGCACGGACCTGGAAGTCGAGATGATCGCCCGGGCCGCGGTGGACGATGCGGTGGACGGGGAAATCACGATTCCGGCGCGGAAGCTGTTCGAGATCGTGCGTGCGCTGCCCGATGGCAGCCGGGTCACGGTGACGCTGTCCGGCGAGAAGGTGAGCGTGCAGGCCGGACGCAGCCGGTTCTCGCTGGCAACGCTGCCGGCCAACGACTTCCCTTCGGTGGACGAGGTCGAGGCCACCGAGCGGATCAGCGTTCCAGAAGCGGGGCTCAAGGAGCTGATCGAGCGCACCGCCTTCGCCATGGCCCAGCAGGACGTGCGCTATTACCTCAACGGGCTGCTGTTCGATCTGCGTGACCAGACTCTGCGCTGCGTGGCCACCGACGGCCACCGCCTGGCGTTGTGCGAGGCGCCTCTTGAGCAGCCCGTGGCGGCCAAGCGCCAGATCATCGTCCCGCGCAAGGGTGTGACCGAACTGCAGCGCCTGCTGGAAGGCGGTGACCGGGCGCTCGAACTCGAGATTGGCCGCAGCCACATCCGGGTCAAGCGCGACGATGTCAGTTTCACTTCCAAACTGATCGACGGACGCTTCCCGGATTACGAGGCCGTGATTCCGATCGGTGCGGAGAAGGAAGTGCGGGTGGATCGCGAGGTGATCCGGGCTGCACTGCAGCGTGCGGCGATCCTGTCCAACGAGAAGTACCGCGGTGTGCGGGTGGAGATTTCGCCGGGCCAGCTGAAGATCAACGCGCACAACCCCGAGCAGGAGGAGGCGCAGGAGGAGATCGAGGCCGATACCCATGTGGACGGGTTGGCCATCGGCTTCAACGTGAACTACCTGCTGGACGCATTGGGTGCGCTGCGCGACGAACACATCGTGATCGCCTTGCGTGACGCCAATTCTTCGGCGCTGGTGCGGGAGGCTGGAAGCGACAAGTGCCGACACGTCGTGATGCCACTGCGCCTCTGACCGTGAGTGGCCTGTTCCACGTGGAACCTGTAAGACGCCCGGTCTGTGCCGGGCGTCTCGCGTTGGGCGGCCGGTGATGAGGGTCGAGCGGATCGTCTTGGGCAACATCCGGCGGTTCCAGGCAGCCACGCTGGCGCCGGGCCCCGGCCTCAACCTGATCCTGGGTGCCAACGGGGCGGGAAAGACCACCGTCCTGGAGGCACTTCACCTGATGGCGTATGGCCGCAGTTTCCGCGGCCGGGTGCGGGACGGGCTGGTGCGCGAGGGAAACTCGGCGCTGGAGGTGTTCGTCGAGTGGTCGGAGAACGATGGCGCCGGCGGGGGGCGGGTACGCAAGGCGGGCCTTCGCCACACCGGCGACAGCTGGGCAGGGCGCCTGGATGGCCAGGATGTCGCCCAGTTGGGCGAGTTGTGCGCCGCGCTGGCGGTGGTGACGTTCGAACCCGGGAGCCATGCCCTGATTGCGGGCGGTGGCGAGAACCGCCGGCGATTCATGGATTGGGGGCTGTTCCACGTGGAACAGGCCTTCCTCCTGCCATGGCGCCGTTACTCGCGAGCCTTGCGGCAACGCAACGCACTCCTCAAATCCGGCGGTAGCAACACGCAGCTGGATGCCTGGGACCATGAACTGGCCGAAGCTGGCGAGGCGATCACTGCCTATCGCGAGGGCTATCTCGGGCGACTGGAAGCGCAGGTGTTGGCGACGGCCCGGGAGCTGTCCGGGTCGTTGCCCATCCAGTCGCTGGAGTTCCAGCCTGGCTGGCGTCGCGGTGAGATGCCCCTGGCCGATGCCCTGCTCCTGGCGCGCGACCGCGATCGGGCGAGCGGGCATACCGGGGTCGGGCCCCATCGCGCCGACTGGAGGCTTGCGCTCGCGGGCCTCCCCGGTCGCGAGGCGCTTTCGCGTGGCCAGACCAAGCTCACGGCCCTGGCGATGCTGCTGGCGCAGGCGTCAGACTTTGCCGGGCAACGGGGACACTGGCCGGTGCTGGCTTTTGACGATCTGCCTTCGGAACTGGACCACACGCACCAGCAGCGGGTGTTGGCCCACCTGCAGCGCCGGCCCGGCGTTCAGGTGCTGGTGACCGCGACCGAGCTGCCGATGTTCTGGACGGACCCGCGGCTCGACTCGACCGTGTTCCACGTGGAACACGGGGAAGTGGTGGCGCCTGCGTCGCGTTGACGCGTGCGTTCCCGCGTATTCACGGGTTTGTGTGGCACGATCCGGCCCCCCTGGGGCTGGCAGGGCCCGGTCCTTCCGCAAGAGTGCACCCGCGCACCCAGCACGCTGGGTGCCCGGCCACCGCACATGGCCGGAACCGTCCTGTTCCACGTGGAACATCCCCCTCCAAGGCGGCGGCAAAACCCCCAACAGGGCCGGGCGCACCCGGGCTGGTATAATCGGGCATCACCCACAGCCACACCGGCCGCCTGCACCTGGCGCGCGGCCTGGCTTCCGATTGCGGCGAAGGCATGAGCGAACAGACCCCGAATACCCCCGGCACCTACGACTCCAGCAAGATCACCGTGCTGCGGGGCCTGGAGGCCGTGCGCAAGCGCCCGGGCATGTACATCGGCGACGTCCACGACGGCACCGGCCTGCACCACATGGTGTTCGAGGTGGTCGACAACTCCGTCGACGAGGCCCTGGCCGGGCACGCGGACGACATCATCGTGCGGATCCTCGAGGACGGCTCGGTTGCCGTGTCCGACAACGGGCGCGGTATCCCGGTGGACACCCACAAGGAAGAGGGGCGCTCGGCGGCCGAAGTGATCCTCACGGTCCTTCACGCCGGCGGCAAGTTCGACGACAACAGCTACAAGGTTTCCGGCGGCCTGCACGGCGTGGGCGTCTCGGTGGTCAACGCGCTGTCCGAGCATCTGTGGCTGGACATCTGGCGCGACGGCTTCCACTGGCAGCAGGAGTATTCGCTGGGAGAGCCGCTGTACGCGCTGCGCCAGATGGAGCCTTCCGAGCGCCGCGGTACTTCGTTGCGTTTCAAGCCGGCGGTGGAGATCTTCACCGACGTCGAGTTCCATTACGAGATCCTGGCGCGGCGCCTGCGTGAGCTGTCTTTCCTCAACTCCGGGGTCAAGATCACCCTGGTCGACGAGCGCGGCGAAGGCCGCCAGGACACGTTCCAGTACGAAGGCGGCATCCGCAGCTTCGTCGAGCACCTGGCGCAGCTCAAGACGCCACTGCACCCGCACGTGATCTCGGTCAGCGGCGAGCACAACGGCATCGTGGTGGAAGTGGCCCTGCAGTGGACCGACGCCTACCAGGAAACGATGTTCTGCTTCACCAACAACATCCCGCAGAAGGATGGCGGCACCCATCTGGCGGGCTTCCGGGCGGCCCTGACCCGCACCCTGACCAACTACATCGAGCAGAACGGGCTGGCCAAGCAGGCCAAGGTCAGCTTCTCCGGCGACGACATGCGCGAAGGCATGATCGCGGTGCTGTCGGTGAAGGTGCCGGACCCCAGCTTCTCCAGCCAGACCAAGGAAAAGCTGGTCAGCTCCGAGGTCAAGCCGGCGGTGGAGAACACCTTCGGCGCGCGCCTGGAAGAGTTCCTGCAGGAGCATCCGAACGAGGCCAAGGCCATCGTCGAGAAGGTGGTCGACGCGGCCCGTGCGCGCGAGGCGGCGCGCAAGGCGCGCGAGCTCACCCGTCGCAAGGGCGCGCTGGACATCGCTGGTCTGCCGGGCAAGCTCGCCGACTGCCAGGAAAAGGATCCGGCACTTTCTGAACTGTTCATCGTCGAGGGTGACTCCGCCGGCGGCTCGGCCAAGCAGGGCCGCAACCGCAAGAACCAGGCGGTGCTGCCGCTGCGCGGCAAGATCCTCAACGTGGAGCGCGCGCGTTTCGATCGCATGCTGTCCTCGGCCGAAGTCGGCACCCTGATCACCGCGCTTGGCACCGGCATCGGCAAGGACGAGTACAACCCGGACAAGCTGCGCTACCACCGCATCATCATCATGACCGACGCGGACGTGGACGGCTCCCACATCCGCACCCTGCTGCTGACGTTCTTCTACCGGCAGATGCCGGAGCTGCTGGAGCGCGGCCACGTCTACATCGGCCTGCCGCCGCTGTACAAGATCAAGCAGGGCAAGCAGGAGCTGTACCTGAAGGACGACACCGCGCTGGACGCCTACCTGGCCAGCAGCGCGGTGGACAACGCCGCGCTGGTGCCGGCCGATGGCGAGCCGCCGATCACCGGCGAGGCGCTGGAGAAGCTGCTGCTGGCCTACTCCGGCGCCCGCGAGGCGATCGCCCGCAACAGCCACCGGTTCGACCCGCTGCTGCTGGAGTCGCTGATCGACTTCACCCCGCTGGATGCGGCCCATCTGGCCGAGAACACCGACGAGCACCACGAACTGCGGGCGCTGGAAGCGCGGCTCAACCGCGGCAAGCTGGGAAGCCCGCGTTTCGTGCTGAAGCTGATGCCGGCCACCGAGGCGCGCCCCGCCGCGCTGCAGGTCACGCGCCGGCACATGGGCGAGGAACTGCTGCAGGTGCTGCCGCTGTCGATCTTCGAGGCAGGCGAGCTGCGCCCGCTGCGCGACGCCGCCGCGCTGCTGCACGGACTGGTACGCGAGGGCGCGCAGGTGGTGCGCGGCAACCGTACCCAGGCCGTGGCCAGCTTTGCCCAGGCGCAGGCCTGGTTGCTGGACGAGGCCAAGAAGGGCCGTCAGATCCAGCGCTTCAAGGGCCTGGGCGAAATGAACCCCGAGCAGCTGTGGGATACGACGGTCAACCCCGATACCCGCCGCCTGCTGCGCGTGCGGATCGAGGACGCCGTGGCCGCGGACCAGATCTTCAGCACCCTGATGGGCGATGTGGTGGAACCGCGCCGCGAGTTCATCGAGACTAACGCTCTGAAGGTCGCCAACCTCGATGTCTGAGCCGGTGCCGCCGCCTCCGGCGGCCGCTCCGGCGCCGCCGACCCAAAGACTGCTGGGCGGCTTCGCCCTGGACCTGCTGGTGGCGATCACCGTCGTGGTGGGCGGGACGTTCGCCGCGATGATGGTCTGGGGCGCCTGGCGCGTGCAGGCGGTAATGCGTGAGCTGGGTGGCAGCACCGACGCGGTCGCCATCGGCCAGGCGCTGGGCGAGCCGGGCGTGCTGGCGCAGATGCTTGCGGCCATCCTGGGGATGTCCGCCGCCGCGGCCCTGCTCTACTTCTGGCGGCGGCCGGCCGGAACCGCCGAGCGCCAGCGCTCGCTGCAGGCCGCGCGGCAGCGGGGGACGTGGGGATGGGCGCTGGGCGCGGGCGTGCTGGTGTTCGCCGGCAGCTCGCTTTCCAGCTGGCTGATCTCGCTGGGCGGGGCGGACCCGGTCCCCTCCAATCTCGCCCTGGTGGACGAGGCGGCGCGGCGCTGGCCGCTGTTCCTGGTGCTGTTCGCGGTGGTGTTGGCCCCGCTGTACGAGGAGCTGCTGTTCCGGCGCGTGCTGTTCGGGCGCTTCCTCGAGGCGGGCAGGCCATGGCTGGGCCTGGTGCTCAGCAGCGTGGCTTTCGCGCTCATGCACGAAGTGCCCGGCCTCAGTGCCAATCCGCCGCTGGCGGTGGTCCAGCTGCTGGCGGTCTACGCCTTCATGGGCGGTGTCTTCGCATGGCTGTACTGGCGCACCGGAACGCTGTGGGCACCGATTGCCGCGCATGCGTTGAACAACGCGCTGGCGCTGCTGGTCCATGGCTTTGGCTGATCCGGCGGGATTGACGGAAAGTTAAGCCCGCGCGCAACAGAATCCCCGTGGAACCAGCGAGGGCGGGATCATGAAACAGTGGATGCTAGCGGCGGCGGTCGCGCTGGGCCTGGCGGCCTGTGCGACCACGACGTCGCCAACCGGACGTACCCAGTACATGGCGTACTCGGACGCCGAACTGAACCAGATGGGCGCGCAGGCTTTCACCGAGATGAAGGCCAAGCAGAAGACGCTCACCGGCGGCCAGCAGTCGGCCTACGTGCAGTGCGTGGTCCAGGCGCTGGTGGCGCAGCTGCCGCCCGACTGGCGCGGGCTGCCGTGGGAAACGGCGGTGTTCGTGGACGACAGCCCGAACGCGTTCGCACTGCCGGGTGGCAAGGTCGGCGTGCATACCGGCATGTTCAAGGTCGCGAAGAACCAGGACCAGCTGGCGGCCGTGATCGGCCACGAGATCGGCCACGTCTATGCCCGCCACACCAACGAGCGGGTGTCGCGCCAGGCGGCGACCTCCGGCGTGCTGGGCGTGATCGGCGCGGTCGCCGGCGCGCGCTACGGGCAGGGCGCCTCGCAGGCGGTCACCCAGGGGGGAGGCACGCTGGCCCAGCTCGGCCTGCTGCTGCCGTTCTCCCGCACCCAGGAAACCGAGTCCGACGAGATCGGCCAGCGGCTGATGGCGCAGGCCGGCTTCGACCCCGCCCAGGCGGTCGACCTGTGGGAGAACATGATCGAGGCGGCCGGTGGCCGGCAGCCGGAATGGATGTCCACCCACCCCGATCCGCAGAACCGTATCAGCAGCCTGCGCCAGCGCGCACCGGGCCTGCAACCGGTCTACCAGGAGGCGCGCAGGGCGGGTCGAACCCCGCGATGCGGTCCATAACGCCTTTCTAACGTTCGATACTGGCGCTTTCCGTACAGACACAGGTTCTGTTAGGTTTGCCGACCCGATCCGCCATCGCATGCGCGATGGCACGAAAGAGGTGATCCATGAAATTCCGCAGCAAGCACGCCGTCCTGTCGATCTTCATCGCTGCCGCCCTCGGCGGCGTCGTGGTGGCGGACGCGTCTGCCCAGTCTCGCGGTGGCAAGAAGTCGCAGAAGGCCGAGCAGCTGTTCCCGCAGGCGACCCGCCAGGAGCCGGAAGCCAAGGCGTCGAGCAAGCTCAGCAAGAAGCTGCAGAAGATGATCGACGTCTACAACAAGGACGACTTCGCCCAGACCCGCACCCTGGCGGACGAGATCCTCGCCACCGAGGGTGCCAGCGACTACGACCGCTCGCTCGCCGCACAGCTGGCCTCCCAGGCTGCCTACAACCTGGATGACACCGCTGCGACCAAGGCCTACCTGCAGCAGGTGCTGCAGTTCAACGGCCTGGACAACAACGGCCACTACCAGTCGATGCTGATGCTGGCCCAGCTGCAGCTGGCCGACGACGAGCTCGAGCCCGGCCTGGCCACGCTGGACAAGTACCTGTCCGAGACCAAGTCGGCCAAGCCGGACGACCTGGTGCTCAAGGGCCAGGCGCTGTACCAGTCCGAGCGCTACCAGGAGGCGATCCCGCTGCTGAAGCAGGCCGTGGAAACCGCGCCGGAGCCCAAGGACAGCTGGATCCAGCTGCTGATGGCCTGCTACGCCGAGACCGGCCAGCATGCCGAGGCCATCGCCCTGGCCGAGCGCCTGGTGGCCAAGAACCCGTCCGACAAGAAGGCCCAGGTCAACCTGGCCACCGTGTACTCGCAGGCCGAGCAGATGGACAAGGCGGCCGGCGTGCTGGAGACCATGCGCAAGGCCGGGCAGCTGACCGAGGAGCGTGAGTACCGCCAGCTGTACATCACCTACGCGAACATGGACGGCCGCGAGAAGGACGTCATCAGCGTCATCAACGAGGGCCTGGAGAAGGGCGTGCTCAAGCCCGACTACCAGACCCACCTGGCGCTGGCCCAGTCCTACTACTACAGCGAGCAGGTCCCGCTGGCGATCGAGCACTGGCAGAAGGCGGCCCCGCTCTCCAAGGACGGCGAGACCTACCTCAACCTGGCCCGCGTGCTGTGGCAGGAGGGGAAGGTCGCCGAGGCCAAGCAGGCTGCCCAGCAGGCGCTCGCCAAGGGCATCCGCAAGCCCGAGGACGCCCGCAAGATCATCAACTTGAAATAAGCCCCAGAAGACGCGCCGCACCCTAGGCACAGGGCCGCGGTATTGGTATATGCTTGGCGGTTCATGCGGTTTTCACCGTGAATCAGGGAACCCACCGGTTCCAGCCCCAAAAACGAGCCATTGGCGCAATGACTGAACAACTGGTCGTCCACAGGAACTACGAAGAAACCGAGGACAGCGGGCTAAGCTGGCCGCGCATCATCGGCATCGCGTTCGTCATCGCGCTTCATCTGGCGGCGTTGATGCTGCTGCTGATTCCGGCCGTCGCGCCGAAGGCCGAGGTCGACAAGGAGCGTGCCGTCCTGGTCACCCTGGTCGATGCCCCGCCGCCGCCGCCCCCGCCGCCGCCGCCGCCGCCGCCGCAGGACAAGCCGCCGCCGCCGATCAAGGAGCTGTCGCCGCCGAAGCCCTCCCCGGTGCCGCCGCCGCCGGAGGCACCGCCGATCGACGTGGCCGAGCCGCGCCCGACCGACGTGTTCCAGGAGCCGACCCCGCCCGCCCCGCCGGCGCCGGTGTCCGACATCCAGGCCAGCGTGGACATCTCGTCCAAGAACATGAACCCGCCGCGTTACCCGCCCGCCGCCGCGCGTTCGGGCATCGAGGGCGAGGTCATCCTGGTCATCGACGTCGATGCCAACGGCAACGTGACCAACGTGTCGGTCGAAAAGTCCAGCCGCAACCGTGACCTCGACCGTGCCGCGATGGAAGCGGCTCGCAAGTGGCGCTTCAATCCCGCTACCGTGGGCGGCCAGAAGGCGGCCGGTCGCGTCCGGGTCCCGGTGAACTTCACCCTGGGTTGATGTCCGAACCCCGTGGCGGTCCGCCGCCACGGTAGCCGGGCCTACGTTTCCGCCTTCCTTCTACATCACCACCAAACCAAACAAAGGTAAGCGTCATGCTGCAGGAACTCTTCATCGCCGCCGCCGCCGGGGGCAACGCCGCCGGTCTGAACCAGATGGGCTTCGACCATCTGATCCATGAAATGACCTCCAAGCCCGGCGAGTTCGCCGTCTCCTGGATCGTGCTCATCTCGCTGGTCCTGATGTCGGCCGCGTCCTGGTACTGGACCGTCTACAACGCCATCAAGAACATGCGCCTCAAGTCGGCCGCCGACCGCGTGGTCAACGCCTTCTGGGAAGCCCCGAACGCCCAGGAAGCCATCCGCGTGATGGAAGAGCAGCCGCGCAGCGAGCCGTTCTCCAAGATCGCCCTGGACGCCGCCCAGGCAGCGGCCCACCACCAGCGTTCCGAGGCGGGCGCCGGCGCCGGCCTGGGCGAGACCCTGACCCGCTCGGAGTTCGTGGACCGCGCCCTGCGCCAGGCCGTGACCCGCGAGAGCGCGCGCCTGCAGTCGGGCATGGTGCTGCTGGCAACCGTCGGTGCGACCGCGCCGTTCGTGGGCCTGCTCGGTACCGTGTGGGGCATCTACGGCGCGCTGATCAAGATCGGTGCGACCGGTTCGGCCTCCATCGACGCCGTCGCCGGCCCGGTGGGCGAGGCGCTGATCATGACCGCGATCGGCCTGTTCGTCGCGATCCCGGCCGTGTTCGCCTTCAACTTCTTCAGCAAGATCAACAGCGCCACGATCGCCCGCTTCGATTCGTTCGCCCACGATCTGCACGACTTCTTCGCCACCGGCTCGCGCGTTCGCTGAGCCGGTTCCCGAAGCGTCGTTCCTGCATTAGACGGAGAGCCACATGGCCTTCAGTTCCGACAACAGCAGCGGTCCGATGAACGACATCAACGTCACGCCCCTCGTGGACGTGATGCTGGTGCTCCTCATCATCTTCATCATCACTGCGCCACTCATGGCCCACAAGGTGAAGGTCGAGCTGCCCGAGGCCAACCTCGTCCGGACGATGGACGATGAGAACGAGCGCCAGATGCCGATCACCATTTCGGTGAAGGAAGATGGCTCGCTCTACTGGAACGACGAGCCGATCACCCGTGAGGTGATGGAGTCCCGCCTGTCCAGCGTTGCCCAGCAGACCCCGCAGCCGCCGCTCAACCTGCGTGGCGACCGCACCACCCGCACCGGCGTGATCCAGGACGTCGTCAAGGTGGCCCAGTCCCAGGGCATGCTCGACATCGGTTTCGTCGCCACCAAAGAGAAGGGGCAGTAAGCCATGGCTTTCAGTACGGGTGGCAACAAGGGCCCAATGGCTGAGATCAACGTCACGCCGCTGATCGACGTGATGCTGGTTCTGCTGATCATCTTCATCGTCACCGCGCCGATCATGACGTATCCGATCGACGTGGCGCTGCCGCAGCGGGTCATCAACCCGCCGCCGGTCACGACCGAGCCTCCGCCGCCGATCGACCTGCGCATCGATGCTTCCAACCAGGTGTACTGGAACAACGGCCCGGTCGCCCTGGCCTCGCTTCCGCAGCTGATGGAAACCGAGGTGCAGCGTGATCCGACCAACCAGCCCGAGTTGCGCATCGACGCCAATGGCGATTCGCAGTACGAGGTGCTGACGCGGGTCCTGGCTGCGGCGAAGAACGCGGACATGAAGAAGATCAACTTCGTGCAATAACAGTGTCCGCCGGCCCTGCTTCCTGCAGCGGCGGGCGTCGGCAAGGCACTGGGAAAGCGCCGCCTCCGGGCGGCGTTTTCCGTTGGGCGGTCCGTCCGCCCAAGGGGAAATCCGGGGGCTCCGACACCATCAGGGCTCCGCATCGCGGCAGGTACCCGTCCGGCATCCGGCGGGAACAGCGGGCAAGTGGCAGGCCGGACCATGTGGCAGCCAGATCGTGAGCGGCTGCGCGCACTACCCCGGAGGGACGCCGGGGTGGTGGTGGTGGTCACGTGGAACGTGCGGTTTCGCCCCGCCGTACGGCCACGACCCGAGCGCCGGCCCGGCTGGGCATGCCTGCGCGCGGTTGGCGGCCGCGCCAGGCGCCGGCGGCGGCTGGCAGGCTATGCATGCGATGCACCACGACCCCGGGCAGACGCGTGCTTCCAGCCAGGCAGGCAGCGCCGCGCCGTGACGCCCGTCCGGCTCCGTCCCAGCTTCGATGCCGGGCTGGACCGGCCACATGCCGCCGCGGCGCCCTGGCCGTCGGGCTCCGGCACGCGGAAGGAAGCCATCCACCCGCCGTCGCCGTGGACCCCACCCGTCCTGCCGCAGGGGCATGGCCCATGTGCCTAGAGCGGAAAGGACGCCGCAGGGTCGATGCCGGTGCCCTGACTGCACTCACCGCCGGGCCGACAGGATCTCCAGGTACGCCTGCACCGTGGGCCCAAGACCTCGGTACAAGGCTTCGCCGACAAGTGCGTGGCCGATGGATACCTCGTCCACCCCGGGCACCCCGGCAAGGAACACACCCAGGTTGGCCTGCGACAGGTCATGGCCGGCGTTGACGCCCAGCCCTGCCGCCCGTGCGCGACGGGCGGTCTCGGCGCACGCGGCGATGGCCGCGGGCGTCGCGGCGCCGCCTTCGGCGCGGGCCGCGGCATAGGGGCCGGTGTAGATCTCGATCCGGTGTGCGCCGACCTCGGCCGCCCGCTCCACCCGGGGATTGCCGGCATCGACGAACAGGCTGACCCTGCAGCCCAGGGCCGCGAACCCGCCGACCTGCGCCGCCAGGCCGGCCAGGTCGCCGGACAGGTCGAAGCCATGGTCGGAGGTCAGCTGGCCGTCGCTGTCCGGGACCAGGGTGACCTGGGCCGGGCGCACCTGCGCGCACAGCGCAAGCAGTCCCGGGTAGCCCGCGCGCGCCGGGGCGAACGGGTTGCCCTCGATGTTGAGTTCCACGCCGGAGCCGGCCACAAGCCGGGCAAGCGGCGGAAGGTCCTCGGCCACGATGTGGCGGCGGTCCGGGCGCGGGTGCACGGTGATGCCGTGGGCGCCGGCCTCCAGGCAGGCGCGCGCGGCGGCCACGACATCCGGCTCGCCGCCGCCGCGCGAATTGCGCAGGACCGCGACCTTGTTGACGTTGACGCTGAGCCGGGTCATTGCGGGGGTGGGACCCCCGGTCCGGTCTGGCCTGTGGCCGCCTCGCGGCGCTTGGCTTCGGCGAGCGCGCGCAGGCGCAGCAGTTCGGCCGGTTCGATCATGGTCATCTCGTCGCGCCGGCCATCGCCGACGCGCTCGCGGTACAGGCCAACGACCCACGCCACGAGGAACCCGCCGCAGGCCAGCAGGCACAGCATCAGCAGCCCGCCACTGCGGGTGGTCAGGGCAAGCCCCAGCGCGACGATCGCCAGCAGGAGGTGGAGCCAGTGCATCGGTTTCTCCTTGGAGAGGGCGCGTCCGGCCGGCGCCACGGCGGCCCAATGATGCCGCCTCCGGGCGGTGGCGTCATGCCGTGCATCCGCCGACGCGGCCGTCCGTCGCCGCCTAGAGCACCGGCGACAGCAAGCGCGCCAGTGCCTCTGGCAGGCGGTGGCGCCACAGGCCGTTGGGACGGTCGAGCCGGGTTCGCACCGCATCGTCCATCTCGCCCTCCAGCAGGCTGGCCAGCGCCTGGCAGGTCTGGCGGTCGCGCAGCATCACCGAGGCCTCGAAGTTCAGCCGGAAACTGCGGTGGTCGAAGTTCGCGCTGCCCACCACGCAGAGCTCGTCGTCGGTGACCAGCGCCTTGGTGTGCAGCATGCGCGGACCGTACTCGTACACCTTGACCCCGGCCTTGAGCAGCTCGTCGAAATAGGAGCGTGCCGCCAGCGTCACCATGCGCGAGTCGCTGCGGTGGGGTACCAGCAGGCGCACGTCCAGGCCGCCCAAGGCGGCGGACGTCAGCGCCATGCGCGCGGCTTCGCCGGGCACGAAGTACGGTGTCACCAGCCAGACCCGGTGCCGCGCCTCGTGGATGGCGGCCACCTGCAGCCGGTGGATCGCCTCCCAGGACGAATCCGGCCCGGACACCAGCACCTGGGCGCGGATCGCGCCGGCCATCGCATCGGGCCAGTATTCCGGCGCCTTGAAGTCGTCCGAGCCGCAATCGCCGGCATAGATCCAGTCCTCGACGAAAACCAGCTGCAGGCTGCGCACGACCTCTCCCTCCAGCCGCAGGTGCAGGTCGCGGAAGGCATCCTTGCGCACCGATTCGTCATGCTCGTCGGCGATGTTGATGCCGCCGATGAAGCCGACCTGGCCGTCGACCACCACGATCTTGCGGTGGTTGCGCAGGTTGAGCCACGGCCGGCTGAAAGGCCGGAAGCGGGTAGGGTGGAACCAGCAGTACTCGCCGCCTGCCTCGCGCAGCGCCTTGAGGTGGCGCACGCGCATCTTCCCGGAACCGACCGCGTCCAGCAGCAGCCGTACCTTGACCCCCGCCCGGGCCCGCTCCACCAGTGCCTCCAGCAGGCGGTTGCCGCTCTGGTCGGGCTGGCAGATGTAGTACTCCAGGTGGATGTGGTGGCGGGCGGAGGCGATCGCCTCCAGCAGCGCCGCGTAGGTGTCGTGTCCGCCGACCAGCCAGTCGGCGCGGCGGGCGGTGGACGGTGGCAGCCCGGTCGTCGCTTGGCCGATCCGCGACAGCTCCACGCAGCTGTCGTCGGCCGGGCAGGTGCTGGAGTAATGACCCATCCCCGAGCGGGCGCGGCCGCGGCGCAGCCGCTGGCGGTGGACCCGCTGCGGGCCGAGCAGGAAGTAGACCAGGAAGCCGATGTAGGGCAGCAGCGCCAGCGACAGCACCCAGCTCAGGGTGGCCACCGGCTCGCGCTTCTGCAGCACGATCCACGCGCACAGCCAGAGGATGTAGAGCAGCCAGGCGGCCAGCAGGTACAGGCCCAGGTGGGGGATGGAGGTGACGGATTGCCAGGCGGCATCGAGGAGTTCGCGCATGGGCCGATTCTATGGCCGTCGGTGCGACCGGCGCGTGCGTGCCTGGCCGTCGCACGACCTGAGACGCGGTCGTGCCAGGCTGCCGACATGGGCGGACCTGCAATCAAGGGACGCGGCACGCGCGGGTACCTGCCGGGCCGTTTCGAAGTCACCGTGACCGAGGCGGTGGACGACGGCTGGGACTGCCCGGAGACCGAGCCGGCGTCCGGGCCGGATCCTGCGCGTCCGCGCACCCGGGTCCACGAGGAAGCCGCCCGCAGCATCATCACCCGCAACAACTCCCCGGACATCGGCTTCTCGCAGTCGGTCAACCCGTACCGCGGGTGCGAACACGGGTGCTCGTACTGCTTCGCGCGGCCCTCGCATGCCTACCTCAACCTGTCGCCGGGCCTGGACTTCGAGACCCGGATCTTCGCCAAGACCAACGCCCCGGAACTGCTGCGCAGGGAGCTGGCGCGGCCCGGCTACCGGCCCAGCCCGATCGCACTGGGGATCAACACCGACGCCTACCAGCCTCTGGAGCGCAGGCTGCAGCTGACCCGCCGGCTGATGGAGGTGCTGGTGGAATGCCGGCACCCGTTCACCCTGATCACCAAGAACGCCCTGGTGGAACGCGACCTGGACCTGCTGCAGGCCGCCGCGGCGCAGGACCTGGTGCATGTGCACTTCTCGGTGACCACGCTGGACCCGCACCTGGCCGCCCGCCTGGAGCCGCGCGCCGCGGCCCCGCACGCGCGGCTGCGGGCAATGCGGCGGCTGCATGAGGCAGGCGTGCAGGTGGGCGTCATGTTCGCGCCGGCGATCCCCTGGGTGAACGACCACGAGCTCGAGCAGGTGCTCGAGGCCGCACGCCAGGCGGGTGCCTCCAGCGCGGGCTACGTGCTGCTGCGCCTGCCACACGAGGTCGCGCCGCTGTTCCGCGACTGGTTGCAGGCCCACGTGCCGGACCGCGCCGAACACGTCATGAGTACGGTGCAGCAGATGCGCGGCGGGCGCGACTACGATTCGGGCTTTGGCACGCGCATGCGCGGTCAGGGCCGCTATGCCGATCTGCTGGAACAGCGCTTCGCCCTGGCCTGGCGCCGCTGCGGCTACCACGCCGTGCGCGAGCGCCCGCTGGACTGCACCCGCTTCCTCCCGCCGCGCGCGCCCTCCGCGCAGGGCGAGCTGTTCTGAGCCGGGAGGCGCCTCGCGCGCCGGGCCGGGGATGTCCTCAGGCCGGCGGCTGGCAGGAATCGCGCACGATCAGGTGCGGGCGCACGCTGGCCACCGGCAGCGCGACCGTGTCGCTGCGGATCAGCGCGGTGGCGGCGATACGCCCGGTGTCACGGATATGCCGGCGCACCGACGTCATGGCCGGCCACAGCCGCGAGGCCAGCGGGCTGTCGTCATAGCCCACCACCGACAGGTCGCGCGGAATGTTGATGCCCGCCCTCAGCGCGACCTTGTAGACGCCGGCGGCGATCTCGTCGTTGCCGCAGAAGATGGCCGTGGGCCGGTTGCGGCCGGACAGCAGCTGTTCGGCCGCCGCCACCCCGGACTCGAACGAGTAGCTGGCTTCGATGATCCGCGAGCGCGGCACCGTCATCCCCCGCCGGGCCAGCGCGTCGACGAAGCCTTCGGTGCGCTCCAGGGCCGAGCGGTAGGTGGTGGCGCCGGTGATCAGGGCGATGTCGCGGTGGCCCAGGTCCAGCAGGTACTCGGCCGCCTCGATCGCGCCCTCGCGGTCGTGGGTCACGATCATGCAGCCGTCGTCCTCAGCAAAGCCGGCCGAGGCCACCCGCATGTAGCGGCAGTCCAGCTCCGCGACCATGTCCACCAGGTTCTGGTCCTCGGAGGCACGCGGTATCAGCAGCACGCCGTGCAGCTTCTGCTGCTGCACGAAGCGGCGCACCCCGTCGATGTACCCGGGGGCGCGACTGTCGCAGGGGTGCACCACCAGCTCGAAGCCCGAATCGCGCAGCGCGTCCAGCGCACCGTACTGCACGTCCACGATGTACTGCGCGGTCGGGTTGTCGTAGACCATGCCGATCAGGAAGGAGCGGCGGAAGGCCAGGCCACGCGCCATCGGATCGGGCGTATAGCCGACCTCGCGCATCAGCGCCTCGACCTTCTCGCGGGTGTCCTTGCGCACCAGCGGCGAGCTGTTGATGATCCGCGAAACGGTCTTCTTCGAGACCCCGGCCAGCCGCGCGATGTCATTGATGGTGGCGACCTTGCCGGGCGGGAGCCGGGGGGCTGTCTCTGGATTCTTGCGCGCGGGCATGTCGGTGTTCGCGGGAATATCGGGGCTGATTCTAGCCGGGCCGCGCACGATGCCGCGGATCGGGCGCCAAAGCGATGGCAAGCGCGCGTCCCGGGTGCATGGCCGCGAGCCCGCTTCGCGCCCGTCGGCGACCGGGCGGTGACGGGTTGCCCGGATGCGTCGGCGGCACGCCGCGGCGGTCCATGCTCACTACAATGACACCGTTAGCCAGCTGGCGCGCGGGTCGTGGCCCCCGTGGCCGGCGGCCGCCACCCCCCGGGGCACGTCCCCGCAGGATTCGAGGAGTCGCGATGTCAGCGCGTTTCGTGTGTTTCGGTGAACTGCTGCTGCGCCTGAGCGCGCCCGGCCGCGAGAAGCTGCTCCAGGGGCCCCAGCTGGAAGCGCGCGTGGGCGGCGCGGAGGCCAATGTCGGCGTGTCGCTGGCGCGCTTCGGGCACCGGGTGTCGGTGGTCAGCACCCTGCCGGGCAACGCCCTGGGCGATGCGGCCGCCGGCGAGCTGCGCCGGCATGGCGTGGAGGTGTCCGGCGTGCGCCGCACGCCTGGCCGCATGGGCCTGTACTTCCTGGCCCCGGGGGCGATCCACCGCCCCGCCGAGGTGCTGTACGACCGCGCCGGATCGGCGTTCGCGCTGGCGCCCGCCGACAGCTACGACTGGGCGTCCCTGCTGGACGGGGCCGACTGGCTGCACCTGTCCGGGATCACGCCCGCCCTGGGCGCCGCCACCGCCGCCGCCGCGCTGGACGCCGCACGCGCGGCGCGTGCGGCCGGGGCGAAGGTGTCCTTCGACGGCAACTTCCGGCCGTCCCTGTGGCAGGCGCGGGAGCCCCAGGCGCCCTCCATCCTGCGCGCGCTCATGGCCGAGGCCGACGTGCTGTTCGCCGACCACCGCGACATGGGCGTGGTGCTCGGGGGCAGCTATCCGCAGCAGGAGACGCTCGAGCGCGTGCAGGCGGCGGCGGCCGACGCGTTCGCCGCGTTTCCGCACCTGCAGTGGATGGCGTGCACCCTGCGCACCGCGCGCAACGTCGACCATCATTCGCTGTCGGCGGTGCTGGTCGGGCGCACGTCCGGCATCGCACTGGCGCCGCAGGAGGAGGTGGGGCCGATCGTGGACCGCATCGGCGGCGGCGACGCCTTCGCCGCGGGGGTACTGCACGGCCTGGCCCGTGGCTGGGCGCCGGAGCGCACGGTCCGCTTCGGCCTGGCGGCCGGATGCCTGAAGCACTCGGTCCCCGGGGATTTCAACCTGGTGTCCGAAGCCGAGGTGGAGGCCCTGGTCGGCGAAGGCCGTTACGACGTCCGTCGCTGAGCGCGGCCCCGGTGCGGCTCAGATGATCCGCAGGGTGATCGCCTTGAGCACCGCGCGGGTGCGGTCGCGGGTGTCGAGCTTGTCCAGGATCCCCGAGACGTAGTTCTTTACCGTTCCCTCGGCCAGGAACAGGCTGCGCGCGATCTCCTTGTTGGAATAGCCGCCGGCCAGCAGCCGCAGGATCGCGACCTCGCGCGTGCTGAAGGCCTCGCCGGGCGCGGCACCGTCGTGGAAGCGGTAGCGCGCGCGCACCGGCTCGGTGCTGACCGGCGCCAGCAGCGTGCCGCCGGCGGCCAGGTGGACGATGGCCCGGTGCAGTTCCTCCGGCGCGGCGTCCTTGAGCAGGAAGCCCTGGGCGCCGGCATGGGTGGCGTCCAGCAGCAGCGCGCTGTCGTCGAAGGTGGTCAGCAGCAGCACGGGGGTCGCGTCGCCGCGCGCGCGCAGCGTGCGGACCATCGCGATGCCGTCCATCCCGGGCATGCGCACGTCGCTCAGCACCACATCCACCGGGGCGGCACCCACGGCATCGAGCAGGCTGGCGCCGTCGTCGGCCTCCACCACCACGGCCACCTCCAGGCGCTCGAGCAGGGCGCGCAGGCCGGCGCGCACCAGCGCCTGGTCGTCGGCCAGGGCGATCCGCAGTGCGGGCGTGGCGCTCATCCGGGCAACCACGCGCGCAGCCGCAGCGCGCCCCGGGCACTGCGGGCCAGTTCCAGCCGCCCACCCAGCGCGGCAAGGCGTTCGCGCATCCCGCCCAGGCCGTTGCCCTCGCGCAGCGGACCGCGGCAGTGGCCGTCGTCGTCGATGTCGATCGCGAGGCCGCCCTCACCGGCGGCCGCAATGCGCACCCTGACCTTCGCCGCGCCGGCATGGCGCGCGGCATTGGTCAGCGCTTCCTGGACCACGCGCAGCACCACCTCGGCGACCGCCGGGTCGGTGACCCGCACATCGGCGGCGACCTCCAGCTCCAGCTGTGGCCGTGGGAAAGGCGCGGCAAGCGCGCGCAACGCGGTTGCCAGGTCCATCCCGCGCTCGTCGCGCAGCGACTGCACCACCTGCCGCAGGTCGGCCATCAGTTCCGCGGACAGGGCTTCGGCCACCACCAGCTCGTGGCGTCGGCCCAGTTCGTGGTCGGCGGCCAGCGCGCGCAGGTTCAGGCGCATGGCGGTGAGCTTGTGGCCGGCCACGTCGTGCAGCTCGCGGGCCATGCGCAGGCGCTCGGCGTCGCGCGTGCTGTCGGCCAGCAGCGCCCGAGTGGCCAGCAGGTCGGCGTTGACCCGGGCCAGGGCATCGCGCGACTGCTCCGCCGATCGCGCGTAGTGCACGCAGATCGCCGCCAGCGCCTGGAAGCCCATGTTGATCAGCACCATCGGGGCGGCCGCGTCGTGGCCGGCCTGGCGCAGCGACAGGTAGAAGGCCGTGTTGGCGACGACCACCGTCACGCTCGCCGCCCGCGGCGACCAGCGCGAGAACACGCACGCGGTCCAGATCACCAGCAGCACCTGCGAGGCGCCGATCCCGCGGCTGAAGCCGTGCAGCACCAGGATCACCGGCACCATCGCCACCAGCACCGCGTCGTGGCGGCGGCGCCAGGTATCGGGCATCAGGTGCTGGAGCACGAACAGCAGCAGGAACAGCAGCAGCATCGCCGCGGCCCATGGACGCTGGGCGGGCTGGACGAAGCCCAGCGCGTAGCCGACCGTGAGGATGGTCAGCAGCCCGGCCAGGGACAGCGGCTGCATGAGGGGGGCGAACAGGCGGCGCATGCGCGCATGCTCCGCCGAGGCGGCGCCGGTGGCAATGCCATCGGCGCAGGTGGTGACTTCCGGCAGGGCGCCGGCCGCCCGCCGCGTCAGCCGGCCTTGCGCCGGGCCGGTGCCTTCTTGGCGGTCTTCTTGGCCGGGGCCTTCTTCGCGGCCTTCTTGGCCGTCGCCTTCCGGGCCGGCTTGGCGGGTGCCTTGGCCGGGGTCCTGGCGGCGCTGGCCTTGCTGGCCGGCGTGCGCTTCTTCGCATCCAGGCTCTGCTGGAGCAGGGCCATGAAGTCGACCACGTTGGTGGTGGTCTCCTCCGGTGCGTCCGGCTCGTCCTCCACCTGGGTGGTACCGCCGGCGCTCTTGATCCGCTTGCGGATGATCGCCTGCAGCCGTTCGCGGAACTCGTCCCGGTAGTCGTCGGGTTTCCACTGGCCGCTCATCGAGTCGATCAGCTGCTCGGCCATCTGCAGTTCCTTCGGGCTGATGCGGTAGTCCGAGGCTGCACCCTCCGGCAGCTTGTACTCGGTCGCGTCGACCAGCTCCTGCGGGTAGCGCAGCAGCATCAGCACCAGGGCGTCGCCCTGCGGCAGCACCGCCGCCAGGTACTCGCGGGTGCGGATGACCACCCGCGCGATGCCGGCGCGGCCGCTGTTGCGCAGGGTCTCGCGCAGCAGCACGTAGCCCTTCTCGGCCTTCTTGCCCGGTACCAGGATGTACGGCTTCTCGTAGTAGCGCGGGTCGATCTCGGCCGCGTCGATGAAAGTCTCCACCTCCACGGTCTCGTGGCTCTCCGGCGCCGCGGCCTTGATGTCCGATTCCTCCAGCACGACGTAGCTGCCCTTGTCGTACTCGAACGCCTTGACGATTTCCTTCCACGGCACTTCCTCGCCGGTGTCGGCGTTGACCCGCTCGTAGCGCACCGGCTTGTGGTCGCGCGAGTCGAGCATGCGGAAGTGCAGGTCGGTGCGGCGCTCGCCGGACATCAGCGACACCGGGACGTTGAGCAGGCCGAAGGACAGGGTGCCGGTCCAGATCGGGCGGGCCATGGCGCAAACCTCGGGACGGAAGGGGTGCCAAGCGTTAGCACGCTTTCCGTGGCATGGCTGTGAGCGCGCCGGCAGGGCGTCGCAGGCCGCTGCCGTCACGCCGCCTTTAGCGGCGCGGCGCAAGCATTGGCGCTCCCGCCGAGCAAAGAAGGAGGCAGAGCATGACCAGCCGCGACCGCAAGGATCCGCCGCCGCCTGGCACCGAGCGGCGTCCGGATTCCCCGCAGGACGAGCACAGGCGCAAGCAGCACGAGGACCGCAACCAGGACGAGGCCCTGGAGGAGACCTTCCCCGCCTCGGATCCGGTTTCGCCGTTCGTTCCGGCCAAGGTGCCGGAATAGGTCCGCCAGGCGCCCCACAAAAAAAGGCCCCGCGGTGCGGGGCCTTCTGCTTTGCGGGGGTGGTCCGGCCTCAGGCGCTGACCGCAGCCACCGCGCGCGCCACGTATTCCAGGTTGCCCTGGTTGAGGGCGGCCACGCAGATGCGCCCGGTGCCCACCGCGTAGATGCCGAACTCCTCACGCAGGCGCTCGACCTGGGCCTTGTCCAGCCCCGAGTAGGAGAACATGCCCGCCTGCTCGTTGATGAAGCCGAACTCCGGCCGGCCCAGGTCGGCCAGCTTGGCGACCAGGCCGCCGCGCAGGGCGTGGATGCGCTCGCGCATCTGGCCCAGCTCCTCCTCCCACAATGCACGCAGCTCAGGGCTGGTCAGCACGCCGGCCACCAGCGCGGCGCCGTGCGCCGAGGGGCTGGAGTAGATGGTGCGGATGATGCGCTTGATCTGCGACTGCACCGCCCTGGCCTGCTCGCCGGTCGGCGCGACGATCGACAGCGCGCCAACGCGCTCGCCGTACAGCGAGAACGACTTGGAGTACGAGCTGGCCACCACGAAGGCGTCGATCCCGGCCTCGACCATCACCGCGATGGCCGCCGCGTCCTCGGCGATGCCCTTGTCGAAACCCTGGTAGGCCATGTCGATGAACGGGAACAGCTGGCGCTCCTTGAGCACCTGCGCCACCTGCTTCCACTGCCCGACGGTGAGGTCGGCGCCGGTCGGGTTGTGGCAGCAGGCGTGCAGCAGCACGGTGGTGCCCGGCTGCAGCTGCTGCAGGTCCGCCAGCATGCCGGCGAAGTCCACCCCGTGGGTGGCGGCGTCGAAGTAGGTGTAGTCCACCACCTCGAAACCGGCGGCGGAGAACACCGCGCGGTGGTTCTCCCAGCTGGGGTTGCTCAGGGCCAGGGTGGCGTGCGGCAGCAGCTTGCGCAGCAGCTCGGCGCCCACGCGCAGCGCACCGGAACCGCCCACGGTCTGGGTGGTGGCCACGCGGCCGGCAGCCAGCAGCGGCGAGTCCTTGCCGAACAGCAGCTCGCGGGTGGCCTGGGTGTAGGCCGGCAGGCCATCGATCGGCAGGTAGCCGCGAGGGCGCGCGGCGGCGGCCAGCGACTGTTCGACCTGCTGCACGGCCTTGAGCAGCGGGATCCGTCCCTGTTCGTCGTAGTAAATGCCCACGCCCAGGTTGACCTTGGTGGTGCGGGAATCGGCGTTGTACGCCTCGGTCAGGCCCAGGATCGGGTCACCGGGGACCAGTTCGACGTTGGAGAAGAAGGACACGGCGTGGCTCTGCGATGGAGGGTGGCGGGAAGCACGGCACGTCGCGCGCGCGTGCGCAAAAAACCGCCCAATCCTAACAGGGCGCCACGGCCCCCTCGACCGTTTCCGCTGACACCGGTGCCTGCGCGTGGTGGCGGGCACCGGGCCTGGCTTCAGCGATGCAGCTCCAGACCCAGCAGCAGGCCGCGGCCCGGGCCCGGCTCGTAGAACCGGCCGTTGCCTTCGTTGACGATCACCGAACCGGCGTGGCGCCGGTCCAGCAGGTTGTCCACGCGGGCGAAGGCGCGCAGGCGGTTGGCACCGGACGTCCAGCTGCGCGCGGTTTCCAGATGCAGCAGGCCATGGCCGGCGGCGCGTTCGCTGCCAGCGTCGTTGACGGCCACCGCGCTGACGCCCATCGCCTCCAGTGCCGCCTCCCACGCCTGGCCCTGCCATTGCAGCCGGGCCCAGCCCTGGCGCCGCGGCACGCCCGGGATCGCCGCGCCGGCGGGCACCGCGCCGAAGCCGTCGCCGAAGCGCGCGTCCAGCCAGGTCGCGGCCAGCTGCAGCGACCAGGCCGCATCCAGCGGCAGGCGGGCGGAGAGTTCCGCGCCCTCGCGCCGGGCCGCGCCCACGTTGCGGAAGCTGGAGCGGCCGCCGCTGTTGCGGGCCACCGCCAGCTCGTCGTCGGTATCGACCCGGAACAGCGCCGCCTCCACAGCCGCGCCGCCGTCGCTGCGCCATTTCAACCCGGCCTCCAGGTTGTCGCTGCGGGCCGGGCGCAGGTCCAGCGCCAGCCCGGCGCCGCCGTCCGCGCGGTAGGACAGCTCATTGAAGGTCGGGGTCTCGAACCCGCGCCCGGCCGACAGGTACAGGCGCAGGTCCGGGGTCGCGCTGAACACCAGCCCGGCTACCGGGGTGGTGGCCGAATAGCGCACGCTGCCGCTGTCGTCCGGGTTGGCACCGGTGACGTAGCGGTCGTCCGCCTCGAACCGCAACTCGCTGTGGCGTGCGCCAGCCTGCAGCGCCCAGCGCGGGCCGATCCGCCACCAGGCCTGGGCGTACTGGTCGAAGCTGCGCACGGTGTCGCGCTCGTCGCGGCGCAGGACGCCGCGCACGCCCAGCAGCGGGCCGCCGCCGCCGTCGCGGAAATTCTCGTAGCCGCGGCGCAGCTGGCGCTGCCGTTCCACGCCGGCGCCGGCGGTGAACTCCAGGCGGCCGTCGCCGGATTCCCACGCCAGCCGCGCGTCCACGCCGCCATAGGCGTTGTCCAGGTCGATCACGCCGCCCGAGTTGAGCGGGTTGGCCTGCGCGGCCACCGGCAGCGGCAGGTACTGCACCACCGAACGCTCGCCGGCCCAGGTGCCGGCGCGCAGGTTCCATCCGCCTCCCAGCGGCTGCCGCCAGTGCAGGCCCAGCTGGTCCTGCCGCACCGACTTGCGGGTGTTGAATGTATGCGCGGCGGCCACCGCCTGGCGCGGGTCCTCCCGCATCTGCGCGGCGGTCAGGCCGAGCGGGTCCTGCGCATCGGGCGCTTGGAAGTGGTTGCCGGACAGGTCCAGGCGGCCGCCGCCCGGCACGTCCCGGTGCAGGTGTGCGTTGAGCGAGGTGCGGCGTGCGGCGCTGTGGTCGCGATAGCCGTCGCCGTCCACCACCGATGCGGCCAGGTTGTAGCCGGTGCCGGCGGCGGTGCCGCGCAGCCGCGCGCTGCCGGCCAGGTGGCCGTACCGCCCGGCGGTGGCGCGCAGGTCGACACGCGGGTCAGGCGTGCCGTCAGCGCTCCACAGCTGGACCACGCCGCCGGAGGAGTTGCCGTACAGCGCCGAGAACGGGCCGCGCATGACCTCGATGCGGTCACCGGCGGCCAGCGCGAAATGCGAGACCTGACCCTGGCCGTCGGGCATGGTCGCCGGGATGCCATCGGCGTACAGGCGCACGCCGCGCACGCCGAAGGTCGAACGTGCGCCGAAGCCGCGGATCGACAGCTGGGTGTCCTGCGCCCGGTTCTGGCGGTCGCGCGCCAGCAGCCCGGGGATCCCGGACACCGCCTCGGACAGGTCGGTGAGCGCACGCGCCGAAGGTTGCTGCAGGTCGACCACGTCCAGCGAGGCGGGCAGGTCGAACGCCGGCGCCGACTCGACCCGCGCGGTCACCACCACCCCGGGCAGTTCCACCGCCTCCGTCGCCGGGGCGGCGAGGGCGTGGGCGAGGGGGACGAACAGCAGGGTGCCGGCGGTGCCGGCCAGTACGAGGCGGGGGAAGTCCATGCGCCAAGTCTAGGCAGCCGCGCGTGAGCCTGTCGCCGATGTCCCCGCTCATGCCGATCGGCCATGTGCTTGTGCCGATCGGTAACGGACGAAACAGCGCGGGATAACCGCATCTTTACCCGCCACCGGGCGCCGGCCGGTGTACTGGACCCCGACGATCCACGGAGGAAACGCCATGCGCATCACGATCATCGGCGCGGGCTTCAGCGGCAGCGTGCTGGCCACCGAGCTGGCCCGTCTCGCACCCACGGGCGTGGACCTGCGCCTGGTCGGCACGCCCGACGGTTTCGGCCGCGGCGTGGCCTATGGCGAGGCCCGCCCCGAGCATCTGCTCAACGTGCGGGCCCGCGAGATGGGCGCGACCGGGGACCGTCCCGACGAGTTCGCGCGCTGGCTCAGTCTTACCCGCCGCGCCGGCGAGAGCTTCCTGCCGCGGCTGGTGTACGGCGAATACCTGTACTGGCGCCTGCAGTCGGCCGCGCAGGTGTCGCTGGCCAGCTTCACCCAGGTGCAGCAGGAGGCGGTGGCGGTGGAACGCGAAGGCAGCCGGTTCCGCGTGCTGCTGGCCGACGGCACGGATTTCCCCACCGAGCGGGTGGTGCTGGCGGTCGGCGCGCTCCCGCCGCAGCGGCTGCAGGGCGTGGGACCGCGGCTGCTGGTGGATCCGGCGTACATCGCCTGGCCCTGGCAGCGGAACCTGCGCGGCGACGATGCGCTGGCGCGCGTGCCCGCGCAGGCGCGGGTGCTGGTGGTCGGTACCGGGCTGACCATGGCCGACACCGTGGTCAGCCTGCTGCGCCGCGGCCACCAGGGCCCGGTGACCGCGATCTCCCGCCACGGACTGTTGCCGCAGCCGCACCTGGCCGAGCCCGGGACGGGCATCGCGTTGCCGCCCAGGGTGCTGCACGCACTGGCCGGCGCCGACGTCCACCAGCTGCTGCGCGCGTTGCGCGACCTGGCCGCGGTGGTGCCGGACTGGCGCGGCCTGGTCGACGCCCTGCGGCCGTACCTGCAGGGTTACTGGAAGTCGCTGCCGCCCGCCCAGCGCGGCCGGTTCCTGCGCCACCTGCGGCCGTACTGGGAAGTGCTGCGCCACCGCCTGGCGCCCAGCGTGCACGCGGAGCTGGAGCAGCTGCGCGATGAAGGACGGCTGCAGGTGCGCGCCGGCCGCCTGCTGCGCGCGCGCCGCGGCGAGCACGCGGTGGAGGTGGTGATCCGCGCCCGTGGGCAGGTGCACGCGGTGGCCGAGCACTACGACGTGCTGGTGCAAGCCACCGGGCTGGATACCGACATCGAGCGCACCAGCCACCCGCTGGTCGGGCAGCTGCGCGATGCGGGCACCATCAGCGCCGATCCCTTCGGCCTGGGCCTGCGCGCCACCGCCGATTCGGAAGTGCTGGACCGGAGGGGCGAGCCGGTGCGCGGCCTGTTCTGCATCGGGCCGCTGCTGCGCGGACAGCTGTGGGAAACCATCGCCGTGCCGGAGTTGCGGGTAGCCGCCAGCGCGCTGGCGCAGCAACTGCTGCAGGCGCCGCCGATGTCGCGGCGGCCCGGGCGCGAGACGGTCGCGCCGCGACGGTCCGGCCAGCTGCGCTAGCGCTCAGACGTCGCCGTCGCTGGCCCAGCCCTCGCCGGTGCCGCGCTGCAGGACGTGGTCGGCCTCCAGCACCTGGCCGGCGGCCAGCGCGGGCTGGTCGGCCAGGCGCGCGTAGACCGGGGTGAAATCCGGGCGCGTGGCGTCCATCAGCTGCTCGAAGCTGTCGATCACGAAATAGGTCTTCTGGAAAGTGTCGATCCGGTAGCGGGTGCGCATGATCCGCTCCAGGTCGAAGCCCAGCCGGTTGGGCGCGGCCGATTCCAGCGAGTGCTTCGACTCGCCGGCCGAGGACACGATGCCGGCGCCGTAGATGCGCAGCCCGCCAGCCTGGCGGATCAGGCCGAATTCCACCGTGTACCAGTACAGCCGGGTCAGGTGCTGCAGCGCCTCCGGGCCGATGGCATGCGCCTTGACCCCGCCGCGGCCGTAGGCCTGCATGTAGTCGGCGAACACCGGGTCCATCAGCAGCGGCACATGGCCGAACAGGTCGTGGAACAGGTCCGGCTCGGCGATGTAGTCGATCTGGTCCGGGCGCCGGATCCACCAGGTCACCGGGAAGCGGCGGTGGGCCAGGTGGTCGAAGAAATCCAGCTCCGGCAGCAGGCCCTCGACCCCGACCAGGGTCCAGCCGGTGGCGGTACCCAGCGCCTGGTTGAGCTGGTCGAAGCGCGGGATCTGGCGTGCGTCCATGCCCATCGCGTCCTGCGCCTGCAGGAACTCGTCGCAGGCCCGCCCCACCAGCAACTGGCGCTGGCGCGTGTACAGCGTGCCCCAGGTGGTGTGGTCGTCCGCGCCGTAGTCGTCCCACGGCTGGTCGACGACCGCCGTGGTGTACACGGGTACGTAGCCCTTGTCGGTCTGCAGGCGTTGCGATTCGACGCGGCGGGGCGTGTCCATGGCAGGGCTCCTGCTGACTGGGGAGAACCTCCAGCCTAGACCGGTCGCCGCGCAAGCGGGTTGCGAAGTTGCGCCAGACCGCCAGGCTGGCGCAATGTTGTTGCGTCATGGCCATGATGCAGTGCAACGATGACCGCTCCCGTTCCACTCGACCGCACCGACCTGCGCCTGCTGGCGCTGCTCCAGCGCGAGGGTCGCGCCGCCAATGCCGAGCTCGCCGCCCGGGTGAGCCTCAGCCCCTCGGCCTGCCTGCGCCGGATCCAGCGCCTGGAGGCGGCCGGCGTGATCGCCGGCTATGGCGCGCGGCTGGATCCGCAGGCCCTGGGCCTTGGTCTGCAGGCGGTGGTGCGGGTGCAGCTGGAGAAGCATGGCGTGGCGGTCATCGAGCGCTTCATCGAGCGGGTGCAGGGCTGGGACGAGGTCGTCACCTGCCACGCGCTCACCGGTGACATGGACTACCAGCTGCATGTGCACGTGGCGGACCTGGAACACTTCTCGCGGTTCCTGCTGGACCGCCTGCTCAACGATTCGGGCGTGGCCGACGTCAATTCCAGCTTCGTGCTGCGCACGGTCAAGGCGTACGCGGGGTTGCCGCTGCCGGCGGCGTGAACGCGGCGGCCCGCTGCGCTAACGTGGGCCCGTTCCCGCATGCCGGAGGGTTCCATGCAGAAGTCCCGCCTTGCCATCGCCGCGCTGCTCTGCACCTTGCCCGTCGCCACCGCCGTGGCCCAGGACGCGGCCCATGTCCACCCCGACCATCACGAACGGGTGATCGGGCAGGCCAGCGAACTGGAGCCATGGTGCCGCGAGCAGACCCGCGCACGCTACGTGGCGCGCGGCGAGCAGGTGTACCAGTGGACCTCCCGCTACAGCGACCGCGGCCAGGTCCTCCAGGTGGAAGGCAGCCTGCGCGTGGCTGACCGCCGGGTGCGCGCGGTGTGCACCCTCGCCCGCGGCGCCCGGGAGCGCCATGCCAGCCTCACCCTGGAGGACCCGGCCAGCTGAACCCTGCGGGGACGCGGCCCGGCGTGGATCGACCGTGGCGCTCACCGGCGGTGCCCGTCGCAGGTGTCGCCGCATGGTTCGCCTGTCGATGCGGACATGACGGTCGCGCGCGTCGCAGCGTCCCCGTGCAGCGGGTGCATCGCGCACGCTCGCCACGGCGGTGCGGTGCTGCTGGAGGTGGAACTGCCCGACGGCCTCGTCGGTGCGCGCCGATGTGCCTGCCCGGCGTGCCGGCGCCGCGGAACGCTCGTGGCGAGCGTGCCGTTGCCGCGCCTGCACGTGGCCGCCGGGCGGAGCATCTGCGCTGTACCGGTTCCATACCGGGACTGCCCTCTGCGTTCTGCGGCCGTCGTGGCATCCCCACCCGGCACCAGCGGCACTGCGGCCCGACTACCGGTCCGGTGCCGGCTGCCCGGAAGGCGTCGATCCGCGCTGCGGGAAGCGCCGGCGCGGGAGGGCATCAACCCTCCCGCACCACCGCCGCCGGTTGAACGGCCGGCGGCGGTGGCGCGGCTGCGGACGGCGCCAGGCGGCCCGCGCCGGCGACCTCAGAAGCGGTTGTCGCCGTCGAGGATGCGGCCCAGCCCACCCAGGACCGAGCCTTCGCCCCGGTTCTGGCCGCCCCCCTGAGGGGCGGCGGCGAGCATGCGTCCGGCCAGGCGCGAGAACGGCAGCGACTGCAGCCAGACCTTGCCCGGCCCGGTCAGCGTGGCCAGGAAAACGCCTTCGCCACCGAAGAACATGCTCTTGATGCCGCCGACCGGGCGCACGTCCATGTTCACGCTTGCGTGGTAGCCGACCACGCAGCCGGTATCCACGTCGATCCGCTCGCCGGCCGCCAGCTCGCGCTCGACCACGCAGCCGCCGGCATGGATGAACACCCAGCCGTCGCCCTCGAGCTTCTGCATGATGAAGCCCTCGCCGCCGAACAGGCCGGTGAGGATCTTGCGCTGGAAGTGCACGCCGACCTGCACGCCACGCGCGCCGGCCAGGAAGCTGTCCTTCTGGCAGATGATGCGGCCACCGTGCTCGTCCAGCTTCATCGCCAGCACCGTGCCCGGGTACGGCGCGGCGAAGGCGACCCTGGCCTTGCCGCCGCCGGTGTGGGTGAACATCGTGGTGAACAGGCTCTCGCCGGTGATCACCCGTTTGCCGGCGGACATCAGCTTGTCCATGAAGCCGCCCCCCTGGCCCTCGCGCGAGCCGTCGCCGAACAGGGTGTCCATCTGCACGGTCGAGTCCTTGAACATCAGCGCGCCGGCCTCGGCGATCGCGCTCTCGCCCGGGTCCAGCTCGATCTCGACGAACTGCATCTCTTGGCCGTGGATGCGGAAATCGATGTCGTCGGCACGGCTGCGCCCGGCCTGGCGGGGCGGTGGCGGCGGGGTCGCGGCAGGGTCGCCGGGGATGCCGTCGACCAGCTCGGCGATGTTGCGCACCGGCAGCCAGTCGCCCATGCCTTCGCGCCAGGCCAGCAGCCCGGGGTTGCGCGCGGCCTCGGCACGTGCGGTGTCGGTATCCATCGGACCGGTGCGGCGGTTGCTGGCGGGATCGTGCAGGTACCACTGGGACATGGCGGCTTCCTCGCGGGGGATGGGAGCGCCGAGTCTAGGACCGTTGCCGGGCGTGGTGATGTGCCGGTTGTCAGCGATCGAGATCCTGCCCGGGCGGGAAGCCGCGCCGGTCAGTCCGGCTCCGGCCCACCCCCCGCGCCACAGCCCTGCGGGACTGGACGGCCGGCCGCGTGCGCCAGCTCGGTACGGGCGGCCTCCAGGTCCGCGCGGAAGGCCGGCTCGCCCTGCAGGCGGGCGAAGGTGGCCATGCCCATGAACTGTCCTTCGACCACGTCGCTGTGCCAGTGCACGTTGCAGACCACCCGGCTCTGGCCGAACTGGCGCCCGCGCGCCAGCAGGGCATCGGTGCGCGCGGGCATCGCGGCAGCCAGCACCAGCGACCAGGTGGTGCCGACGGCCGCATGTCCGGATGGATAGGAGCCGCTGCCGGCCAGCTGGGCCTGGTCCTGCGGCGTGCAGACCGGCGCGTGGTTGGACAGGAACGGCCGGGGGCGGCGGTAGCGCTCCTTGGCGCCGCGGGTGGAGCGGGCGGCATCGTCCAGGCTGCGCCGCAGCAGCCGCCAGGTGGCCGGCGTGTGCCGTGCATCGACCTCCACCCCGAGTGCGCAGGTGAACAGCGCCGCGGCGCGCGGGAAGGCCAGGTCCGCATCCACCGCCGCCCGGGTGAAGCGCGGCGTGCCGTGCAGGGCCAGGGCCGCCTGCATGCGTGCCTGGTCATCGGTGGCGGGCTCCGGCGGCGGCGGTACCAGCGCGGCGCTGTCCGGCACCGCGGCATCGTCGAGATAGCCGATCGCCTGTCCTGGCCGGCGTTCCGGCACGCCGTCCGCGCCCGGTGCGGTCGCAGGGACGGGGGGACGGGTGCCGCAGGCGGCCAGCAGCAGTGCCAGCAGCGGCAGCAGGTGCCGGGTTGGACGGGGGGTGGGAAGGCTCATGGCCGGCCTTGGGTGGTGGCGGGAACCGGCGGATTATCCGTCGCCCCATGCGTCGGGGCAGTCCCACGGGCCGGGCTTGCGGTTCTGCGCCGGGTCGCGGATGCGGTCTCCCGCGCGGCGCAATGCCGCGGTACCGGTTTACTCGGTCGGAGCGCGCCGCGGCCGCGGCGGAAAGTGCAGCACCACGCCGTGCCGCGGGTCGGCGGTACGCCGCCACAGCACCGGCACGCCCTGCGGCGAGGGCGGCTCCAGCTCCTGGGCATCCCCACCTGGGGCGGCATCGGCCGCTTCGTCCTCTTCTTCCCAGCTGTAGCGCGGGCGTGGCGCCATCGGGTCGACCCGCGGCCACAGCAGGCCGCCGAGCAGGCCGCCCAGCGCCCCGCCCATGTGCGACTGCCAGGAGATGCCCGGCTCGTGCGGCAGCACAGTCAGCAGCATGCCGCCGTAGAACAGGAAGCAGATCATCCCCGCCGCGATCGAGGCACGGTCGCGCCGCCGCAACCCGAGCACCACCACCAGGAACATCAGGCCATGGGTGAGCCCGCTGGCGCCCAGGTGGCGGCTGCCGGCCTCGCCGAGGAGCCACGCGCCAAGCCCCGAGCCCAGCCAGACCAGCGGCAGGCTCCGCAGGGTCGCCCTGGGATACACCGCACCGGCAAGGGTGCCCAGGATCAGCAGCGCGCCGGCGTTGGCGGCCAGGTGGCCCGGAGAGCCGTGCAGCAGCGGGGCGGTCAGCAGTCCAAGCCACTGCCCGGCATCGTGCGGAGCCACCGCCAGCGCGCGTACGTCCAGCCCCGGCTGGGACACGAACACGACCAGCAGTGCGAACACGAACGCGAGGCTGAGGTTGAAGGCCCGCAGCAGCCGGTGACGGTCGCTGGTGCCCGGAGTGGGCGGGTCGGCAAGGGTGTGCATGCCTCCTGCATGGCGCCGGGCAGGCACCGAATCAACCATGCGGGCAAAAAAAGAGGGCGCGGGAGGGCGCGCCCAAGGGTTGCTCACCCTGCCAGGAGAGAGGAAGCAGGAGAAAGAGGTCTGCCGCCGGTCGCGCGATGGCGCGTGGAGTGCGACGCCACGTTGTCACAGCCGTCGTTAACGTTTCATCCTGAACACGTGAAACGTCCATTGGCGCAAAGGCGGCTACTGGCGTTCGTCGCGCAGCACCGGCGGCACCGGCTGCCCCGGCGTGGCCCGCCAGGGATTGATGTCCAGCCCGCCGCGCCGGGTGTAGCGCGCTTCGACCGACAGCCAGTCCGGGGTGCAGCAGCGCATCACGTCGAGGAACACCTGCTCCACGCACTGCTCGTGGAAGCCGGCATGCTCGCGGAACCCGGCGAGGTAGCGCAGCAGGCCGGCACGGTCGATCCGCGGCCCGTGGTAGCGCAGATGCAGGCTGGCCCAGTCCGGCTGGCCGGTGACCGGGCAGTTGGACTTGAGCAGGGCCGAATGCAGGTACTCCTCCACCCGGTGTCCCTGGTCGGCCTGGAGCATGGCGGCATCCGGCGGGCCGTAGTGGCCGATCTCCACCTCCACCGCGTCGATCGACTCGCCTTCGGCGGCCGGTGCCATCGGCGGCAGGCCGAAGCGCACCTCCACCGGCGCGCCGGCCGCGGCGGACAGGTCCGCGGCGATGCGTCCGCGGACCGCGGCGGCGTCATCGAAGCCGGTGCCGTTGAGCGAGTTGAGGTAGAGCTTGAACGACTTCGACTCCACCAGGCAGGGCGACACGGCCGGCACCAGCACGGTGGCGGTCGCCACCTGCGGCCGCCCGTGCCGGTCCAGCCAGCCGAGCTCGTAGGCGTGCCAGCGGTCGTGGCCGGCGAACGGCAGAGGCGTGCCGGGGGAGAGGCCCAGTTCGGCACGGGCGCCGGCCCGCGGGATCGGGAACAGCAGCGAGGGATCGTAGCGGGTGGGGTACACCACCTCGCGGCCGAGGCTGGAATCGTGCGGAGTGCTCATGGCCGCCATTCTAGGAAATGGCGGCTGCACGGTGCCCGTCCGCTTCAGCCGCGGCCGGCCACGGCGATCATCGCGATCGCCACCACCGCCAGGGCGACGGCGGCGCGGTTCAGGCGCGAGATGCGCTCGCCGAAGGCCAGCACCCCCACCGCCGTGCCCAGCACCACCACGCCGATGTTCATCACCGCGAACACCGTGGCCGGGCTGTCCGGCAGTGCCTGGTGGGCGCGGATGTAGAACAGGATGTTGCCGAAGTTCAGCACCCCCAGCACCAGGCCCGCCAGCGCGCTGGCCGCGCCAGGCTGGGCGCCGTGGCGCAGGACCCGCCACAGCTGCCAGGCGGCCATGCCGCAGAAGGCCAGCACGAAGGCCAGCAGCAGGGCGGCGGAGGCCGGCGTGCCGGCCAGGGCCAGCTGCCTGAGCATCACGTCCACCAGGGCGAAGCCGGCCCACACCGCCAGCAGCAGGCTCCAGCCGCGGCGCCCGGCGTCGGCACCGGCCGGGCGCGCGAGGATCCCGGCCACCGCCAGCAGGCCCAGGCCCAGGCCGGCCAGCTTCAGCGCACCGGCCCGCTCGCCGAAGAACAGGAACGCGGCCGCCAGCGACAGCAGCAGCGACATGCGCTGGGCCACGTCGGTGCGCACGATGCCGGCGTGGCGCACCGCCGCGGCCAGCACCAGGAACAGGCCCGGCAGCACCACCGCCAGCACCAGCAGCGCTGCCCACGGCGCCCCGGCCTGGCGCAGCGCGGCTGCCGGCGGTTGCAGCAGCCAGGCCGCCAGCAACGCGGCGGCCAGGTAGTTCCAGGTGATCATCTGGCCCACGTCCCAGCCCCGCCGCGGCGCGAGCTTCAGCAGCACCGACACCAGCACGCTGCAGGTCACGCTGAGCAGGAGGAAATGCATGGGCGCGCTCTCTTCGGGGGCGGCATTGTCGCCGAGGCCCCGGGGCCGGCGACAGCACCGGGCCGCGACGGGCGGTCTGTATCATGGGCGCATGACTGCACCTGCCTTCCCGCAAGAATCCACCACCCTGCTGCTGGACGGCCCGGCCGGCGCGCTGGAAGTGGCCGTGGACCTGCCCGAACCGGCGGACGCACGCCGCCTGCTGGCGGTGGTCTGCCACCCGCTGCCCACCGAGGGCGGCACCATGCACAACAAGGTGGTGACGATGGTCGCCCGCGCGCTGCGCGAGCTGGGCGCGACCACGATCCGCTTCAATTTCCGTGGCACCGGCGCGTCCGAAGGCGGGTTCGACCAGGGCGTGGGCGAGCGCGAGGACCTGCGCGCGGTGGTGGAGTGGGCGCGCGCCGCCCATCCCGGCCAGCCGCTGTGGCTGGCCGGCTTCAGCTTCGGCTCCTACGTCAGCCTGGCCAGCGCGGTGGACCTCCAGGCCGACGCGGTGATCTCCATCGCCCCGCCGGTATCCGGCCGCGGCTGGGACTTCTCGCAGGTGCGCCTGCCGGAGGTGCCATGGCTGGTGGTGCAGGGCGACCAGGACGAGATCGTCGACGCGCAGGCCGTGTACCACTGGATCGAAGGACTGGAGCGGCAACCGCAGCTGGTGCGCATGCCCGAGACAAGCCACTTCTTCCATCGCAAGCTGATCGACCTGCGCGGTGCGATCCAGCACGAGGTGAAGGGCTGGCTGTCGCAGGCATGAGCGCCGCAGCGGTGCGGACGCCGTCGCAGGTCTACGCCGAAGGGGCGGCCGCCGGCCGCTGGCGCGACGACCCGGCCCAGCACCCGGCGCTGGCCGAACTGGACCGCATCCACCAGGCACTGCTGGCTCCCGCCGGCGGCGGACTGCTGGCGCGGCTGCTGTCGCGCGCGCCGGAGCCGGTGGCCGGCCTCTACTACTGGGGCGAGGTCGGCCGCGGCAAGACTTTCCTCGTCGACCTGTTCTACGAATCGCTGCCGCTGCCGGTCTACTCGCCCGGCACCGGCAAGCCCGAGGTGTCCGGCGGCAAGTACCGCACCCACTTCCACCGCTTCATGCGCGGCGTGCACGAGCGCCTGCGCGAGCACGCCGGCGAGGCCGACCCGCTGGCGCGCATCGCCCGGCGCTGGCGCGGCGCGCTGAAGGTGCTGGTGCTGGACGAGTTCTTCGTCACCGACATCGGCGACGCGATGCTGCTGGCGCGCCTGCTGGAGCGGATGTTCGCCGAGGGCGTGACCCTGGTGACCACCTCCAACACCGCCCCGGAGAACCTCTACCGCGACGGCCTGCAGCGGGCCGGCTTCCTGCCCGCCATCGACCTGCTGCAGCAGCACTGCGTGGTGCTGCGTTCGGACGGCCGGGAGGATTACCGCCTGCGCGCGCTGACCCGCTCGCCGGTGTACCGCGCGCCGCTGGATGCCGGTGCCGACGCCTGGCTGTGCGAGCGCTGGCGCGAACTCAGCGGCGGCGCCGGCGCCACCGGGGGCAACATCGAGATCGAGGAGCGCAAGATCCCGGTGCGCGGGCGCGGCAAGAGCATCGCCTGGTTCGACTTCGCCGCGCTGTGCGAGGGCCCGCGCGGCACCGCCGACTACATCGAGATCGCGCGCGAGTTCAACACGGTGCTGCTGGGCGGCATCCCGGTGATGGACGCGCTCAACGAGGACGCAGCGCGGCGCTTCGTCAACCTGGTCGACGAACTGTACGACCGCCAGGTCAACCTGGTCTGCACCGCCGACGCGCTGCCGACGCGGCTGTACACCGGCCATCGCCTGCAGGGCGCCTTCGAGCGCACCGCCTCGCGCCTGATCGAGATGCAGAGCGCGCAGTACCTGGGAACTGCCCACCGCGCCTGATCCGTTGCCGGGGCGGCGCGGCATGCGGCATGCCGGGAAGCCCGGCTCAGTCGCGCCCGTGCCGGGCGCCACGCAGCAGCTGCCGCCCGGCCAGCCCCAGCCACGCCAGGTACAGGGCGATCACCGCCTTCTGCGAGGTCCCGCGGGGCAGGTCGCGCCACAGGGCGTGCAGCCACAGCCCGGCAAAGGCCAGCACCGCCAGGACCAGCGCCGGGACGGCCACTGCGCGCCACTGGCGGTCGCGGTGCAGCACGCAGGACTGGAGCAGCATCGCGGTGCCCACCCACAGGAAACTGGCGATGGCCGCGCAGCCATGGACCAGCTCGCCAAGCGGGGTAGCCGGATGCCCGGGTGCCGGCCCCGGCCAGGTGGCGGTCACGGCCAGCGCCACCGCGCCGCATCCCAGCAGCACCGGCACCAGCGCGTAGCGCGCCGCCGGATCGAGCGAGCGCTGCAGTGCCACGCCCAGCGTCGCCACCGCGGCGGCGAGCCCGTAGTAGGCCAGCTGCAGCCAGCGGCCATAGTCGCCGGACAGATACAGGCTCAATGGTGCCTGCGCCGGTGCGTAGTCACCCCGCAGCAGCTGCACCGCGGCGGCGGCGACGCCGAAATGGACGACGCCTGCCAGGACCAGCAGGCCGCACAGCGATTGGAGGCGGGTATGCATGGGCGGCAGTCTCGCAGAACGCCGACCGGGCAACGACCGGGCGTGGCCGGCGCCCGTCACGTGTACACAGCGGCTGCGCACCACAACATATGGTTGACCAGGTGATCGTCTGCCCACTATCTTGTGCCGGTCGGTACCGGCGCTCGGCGCCGGTTTAAAAGGGAAGTCCGGTGGGCCGCAAGGCGAATCCGGCACTGCCCCGCAGCGGTAACCGGGAACGAACCCGCACCACGCACTGGGCCGACCGCCCGGGAAGCGGCGGAAGTAGGCGAAGGCACAGCCTTCATGTCCGGAAGTCCGAAGACCTGCCGACAGCCGCGCGAAGCACAGCGCGCGGTGCCGGTCGCGCGTCCCCGGAGGGGGGAGGACTGGCGGAACAGGAGCCCCCGCAGCCGTGCTGCGTCGCGGGCCCTGCGACGCCGCACTTCCATCCTCCGTGCCTGCACCGGATCCATGGACCCCGAGGGAGGGTCGTGGCGTGCATCACAACGGAGGATGCGCATGACGTCCCAGGACACTTCCACGCTGGCCGCTCCCGTGGTGCCGGCCAGCCCCGCCCCCGTGGCCCCGTGGCCCGCGACGGACACGCCCGACGCGGCGGTCGTACCGACCCCTCCGGCGGCCACGGCGGCCCCGGCGGCCTCGCCGGTCCAGGCCACCACCTGGATCACCAAGGAGGCCGGCAACCGCCGCCTGCCGTTCGATCGCGCGCGCCTGGAGCGCAGCATCGACGCCGTCCACGCCGAATTCCCGCAGCTGGACGTGGCCGACTACAAGCGCAGCGTGTTCGGCTTCGTCGAGCGCAAGGAGGCGGTCAATGCCGACGACCTGGTCGACCATCTGATCCGCGAGGCCGAGGCCCGGGTCGACCTGGCCGCGCCGGGGTGGGAGTACTTCGCCGCGCGCCTGTACCTGCGGCGCCTGTACAAGCGCGCCAGCCGCAACCGCTTCTATGACGCCGAGCAGAAGTACGGCTCCTACGTCGGCCTGCAGGAGTCGCTGGCCGACCGGAACGTCTATTCCAACGACATCCTGCGTGCCTACTCCAAGGAGGAGCTGCAGGAAGCCGGGAAGATGATCGAGCCCGAGCGCGACAAACTGTTCGCCTACAACGGCCTGTACCTGCTGGCCACCCGCTATCTGGCCACCGATACCTCGCGCGGAGTGTTCGAGCTGCCGCAGGAGCGCTGGCTGACCATCGCCCTGTACCTGATGCAGAACGAGGCCGGCCCGGGCAAGGGCAGCCGCGAGCGGCGCATGCAGCTGGTCGGCGAGGCCTACTGGGCGCTGTCCAACCTGTACATGACCGTGGCCACCCCGACCCTGCAGAACGCGGGCAAGATCGGCGGCCAGCTGTCGTCGTGCTTCATCGACACCGTCGACGATTCGCTGCAGGGCATCTACGACTCCAACACCGACATCGCCCGCGTCTCCAAGGGCGGCGGCGGCGTCGGCGCCTACCTTGGCTATGTGCGCTCGTCGGGCGCGGCGATCCGCGGCGTGCCCAACTCCTCCGGCGGCGTGGTGCCGTGGATCAAGCAGCTCAACAACACCGCCGTGTCGGTGGACCAGCTGGGCCAGCGCAAGGGCGCGGTGGCGGTGTACCTGGACATCTGGCACCGCGACATCGAGGCCTTCCTCGACCTGCGCCTGAACAATGGCGACCAGCGCCTGCGCGCGCACGACGTGTTCACCTCGGTCTGCATCCCTGACATCTTCATGGAGGCGGTGGAGCGCCGCGGCGACTGGTACCTGTTCGATCCGCACGAGGTGAAGCGGGTCAAGGGCTGGTACCTGCAGGATTTCTACGACGAGAAGAAGGGCGATCCCGACGGCACCTTCCGCAGGAAGTACGAGGAGGTCGTCAACGACGAGCGGATCGGCCGCAAGACCGTCAAGGCGATCGAGATCTTCAAGCGGATCATGGTCAGCCAGCTGGAGACCGGCAACCCGTTCATGTTCTACCGCGACGAGGTCAACCGGAAGAATCCGAACAAGCATGCCGGGATGGTGTACTCGTCCAACCTGTGCACCGAGATCCTGCAGAACATGAGCCCGACCCGGCTCATGCAGGAGATCATCTCCGGCAACCAGATCGTCACCACCAAGCAGGCCGGCGACTTTGTCGTGTGCAACCTGTCTTCGATCAACCTCGGCCGCGCGGTGCTGCCGCAGGAAGGCCAGGGCGACCTGATCACGGACGTGCTCGAGCGCCTGATCCCGATCCAGGTGCGCATGCTCGACAACGTGATTGACCTCAACGACCTGCCGGTGCCCCAGGCCACGATCACCAACCAGAAGTACCGCGCGATCGGCCTGGGCACCTTCGGCTGGCACCACCTGCTGGCGCAGAAGGGCATCCACTGGAACTCCAGGGACGCCGAGGACTACAGCGACGCCCTGTACGAGCGGATCAACTACCTGACCGTGCAGGCGTCCATGGAGCTGGCAAGGGAAAAGGGCACCTACCCGGCCTTCGCCGGCAGCGACTGGCACACCGGCGCCTACTTCCGCGAGCGCCAATACAACAGCCCGCAGTGGCTGGACCTGTCGGCGCAGATTGCGGTCAATGGCGTGCGCAACGGCTGGTTGCTGGCGGTGGCGCCGAACATGTCCACCGCGCAGATCGCCGGCTCGACCGCCTCGATCGACCCGATCTACTCGGCGTTCTACTACGAGGAAAAGAAGGACTTCCGCCGCCCGGTCGCCGCGCCGGGGCTGTCGCTGGAGACCTGGCCGTTCTACGAGAAGGGCGCCTACAAGGTCGACCAGTTCGCCTCGGTGCGCCAGAACGCCCGCCGCCAGCGGCATGTGGACCAGGCCATCAGCTTCAACCTGTACGTGCCGTCGACCATCCGCGCGTCCACGCTGCTGGAACTGCACATGACCGCCTGGCGCGAGGGAATCAAGACCACCTACTACGTGCGCTCCAACGACATCGACATCGCCGAGTGTGAGTGGTGCAGTAGCTGAAGCGCATTCGCACTTTTGCTTCCACGGTACGCGTGGCGAACCGTTGACCCTGCACCACCATGCATCCACAGTCCCCGCGCCTGCGGCGCGCCCCCCTGGCTCAGGGGTGCTTTCCTCCAACAGGATCCGCCGGCGCGCGCAACCGCAATACGAGAAGCCCCCATGTCCGCTACCGCTCCGCTCACCGCCACGCCGCTCGAACGCATCCGCATCCTCGAGCCGCGCCATCCCAACCGCTCCACCGGGATCATCAACGGCACCACCTCGGGCATCCTCAACTGGAACGACATCCCGTACCCGTCGTTCTATCGGGCATACAAGGAGCTGTCGACCAACTTCTGGATCCCGGACGAGGTCGACATGAAGGGCGATGCCAAGCAGTACGGCGAGCTGTCCGCGCGCGAGAAGAACGCCTACGATTCGATCATCGGCCTGCTCGCCACCCTGGACTCGCCGCAGACCCGGTTCATCTACAACGTCGCCGAGTACATCACCGACCCGGCCGCGCACGCCAACGCGGCGATCATCGGCCAGCAGGAAGTGATCCACAATGAGAGCTACAGCTACGTGCTGGCCTCGATCACCGACCTGCAGAACCAGAACCGCATCTTCGAGATCGCCCGCACCCACCCGACGATCCAGAAGCGCAACGCGCCGATCATGGCGTCCTACGACGACTTCCTGCGCGAGAAGACCGCCGAGAACCTGCTGCGCGCGCTGATCCAGTCCTCGATCCTGGAAGGCATCAACTTCTATTCCGGCTTCGCCTACTTCTACAACCTGGTGCGCCAGAACCGGATGACCGGCACCGGCAAGATCATCAGCTTCATCAACCGCGACGAGCTGGCCCACACCAAGTTCATCAGCGAGGTGATCCGCGCCATCGTCGGCGAGAACCCGGAGCTGCAGACCGACGAGCTGACCGACTACGTGCACGGCGCCTTCGCCCACGCGATCGAGCTGGAGACCCAGTGGACCGGCGAGGTCCTGGACGGGATCGACGGCATCGACGTGGACGAGATGATCCGCTACGTGAAATACCGGGCCAACAAGATGGCCGGCATGCTCGGGATCGAGAGGCTGTATTCGGATACCACCGACAACGTGATGCCGTGGATCAAGGCATACGCCGACAACTTCACCGAGACCAAGACTGACTTCTTCGAGATGCGCAACGCCAGCTACAAGAAGACCAACTCGGACAACGGCTTCGACGACCTCTAGCGTTCCCATGCGCATCCTGATCGCCTTCACCTCGCTCAGCGGCAACACCCGCGACGTCGCCCGCCAGGTGCGCGCGCGCTGCGAGGCCGCGGGGCACCAGGTGAGCTGGATCGAGGCCGGGGTGCAGACCCTGGCTGACGCCGGTGACCCGCGCCACGACCTCTACCTGCTCGGCGCCTGGACCGACAACGCCGGGCGCACGCCCGGCGAGATGAAGGCGCTGATCGCGCAGCTGGTCGAGGCGGTGGGCAAGCCGCCGCGGCTGGCGGTGTTCGGCACCGGCGAGACCCAGTGGGGCGAGGAGTACTACTGCGGCGCGGTGCGCCGGATCGCCGCGTTCTTCGGCAGCGGCTATCCGCGGCTGGAGATCGAGCAGATGCCGCACGGCGAGCGCGACGCGCTGAAGATCCAGCGCTGGACCGACCACATCCTGACCTGTACCCAGCGCATGCCCGGCCCGGGCATGTCCAGCGAGACCTCTCCCCATGCAGACCCTGCACGCGTCGTCGCCTGACGACTACGCCTCCGCCGTCGCCGCCCACCCGCGCCTGCTGGTGGACTTCTACAAGGACAACTGCCCGGGCTGCACCATGCTCGACATGTCGCTGAGGAAGTTCGCCGCCGAGCCGGACGCGCAGGGCCTGGTCCTGCTGAAGGTCAAGCTTGAACAGGTGGGCGAGGAGTTCTTCCGTGGCCTGGGCCTGCGCCAGACCCCGACCCTGGCGGTATTCCGCGAGGGCGCCGAGGTCGCGCGCCTGCCCGGCTTCCAGTCGCCGGTGCAGGTCGCCGCCGCGGTCGGCGCCCACCTGTAGGAGCCGGTTGGGGAGGCACCGCCCACCGGCCTGCACGCCATCCTCCGCCGGATCGGCGATGATGCCTGCGGGAGGCCGCGACGACCTGGAGAACACCACGATGTCCGAAGTCCCGCAAGGCGAAGCGCGCCCGATCGAGGCGCGCCTGCTGCACATGGTGTTCCCCGACCACACCAACCACATGGGCACGCTGTTCGGCGGCCAGGCGCTGGCATGGATGGACATGGCGTGCTTCATCGCCGCCTCGCGCTATGCGCGCACCACGGTGGTGACCGCGCGTTCGGAGCAGGTCGACTTCAGGCAGCCGATCCACAAGGGCGACCTGGTGGAGGTGATCGCGCGGGTGGTGAAGGTGGGCCGCAGCTCGATGGACGTGGACGTGGAAGTGGTCACCGAGAACCTGCTGACCGGCGAGCGCAAGCTTTGCACCCGTGGCCGGTTCGTGATGATCGCGCTGGATCCGCTCGGCCAGCCCACGCCGGTGCCGCCGCTGCCCCCCACCGCGCCCTGATCAGTCCTCGCCGTCGCCAGCGTCGGGATGGCGCAGACGCCATGCCGCCAGCGCCTGGCGGTACCCGTCCAGGGCCTCGGCATAGAGGTCGTACACGCAGATCGGGCAGCCGCTCTCGCAGCACTCGGCCGGCAGCGGCTTCTCCGGCGGTTGCGGGCGGGGATCGTCGGCGGGTGCGGAAGGGGGCGGGCCTGGGAACATTGGGATGACGGTCGATGGCGGCAACACGCCTGCGTGCGCCCATTGTCGCCGACGGCTGCCGGCACGCACAGCTGGCGGGGTACGGGCAGCGCGCCATCCTCCGCCACTGCATCACGCCGTTCGCACGTGCCATGCAGTGTCATGCCCGTCCGGGAGGATGCACCGACAGAAGTGGAGACCGGCCATGGATACGGAAACGGAACAGAAGCTCGACCGGATCGCCGACGGGTTCGTCAGCTGGCCCCGGGCGCCGCTGCTGCATTGGCCCGACGAGGCCGGGCTGGCGTTCGAACCGGTGTTCTTCGCCTCCGAGGACGGGGTGCCGCTGGAAGGCTGGCTGATCCCGCGCGAAGGCTCCGACCGCCTCGTGATCTGCAACCATCCGCGCTGGTTCAACCGGGCCGGGCTGCCCTCGCACCTGGAGCCGTGGAAGTCTTTCGGCAGCGCGGCGGGCAACGACTTCGAGGTCAACTTCATCCCGGACTACCGGCTGCTGCACGATGCCGGCTACAACGTGCTGGCGTACGACATGCGCAACTTCGGCCACAGCGGCACCGGCAACGGGGGCATCTTCACCGCCGGCATCTATGAATCGCGCGACGTGATCGGCTCGCTGGCCTTCGTCCGCGGTCGCCCCGACACCGGGCACATGCGCGTCGGACTGTTCAGCCGCTGCATGGGCGGCAACGCGACCATGTACGCCATGACCCGGCGCCCGGAGATGTTCGAGGGCGTGCGCTGCTTGGTCTCGCCGCAGCCCCTTTCGCCCGGCGTGGCCCTGGCGCGCGCGCTGGAACGGCTGGGCATCGATGCCGACGCGATGCCCGCCCTCGACCGGAAGATACGGCTGCGCACCAGCTACACGATCGGGCAGTTCTCGCCGGTGCCGTGGGCCGCACACGTACGCATCCCGACCTTCCTCTACCAGGTGCGGGACGACGTCTACACCCGCCCGTCGGACGTACAGGCGATGTTCGACAACATCCCGGTGCAGGACAAGAAGCTCGCCTGGATCGAGGGCAGCACCCGGCGATGGGACGGCTATACGCACTTCCAGCGCCAGCCGCAGGAGGTCCTGGCGTGGTTCGAGCGCTACATGTAGCGCCCGGCTTCAGCCACGCTCGACCAACACGCCGGCGGCCTGCAGTGCGGCCTGGGTGGGTCCGTCGCCCGCCGGCGTCACCGGCCGGGTCAGGTCCCAGAGCAGGCGCACGCGGAACCCGGCGGCCACCGCGTCCTGCGCACTCCACAGCACGCAGTAGTCGCGGGCCAGGCCGCACAGGTGCACCTCGCCGATGCCGCGCTCGCGCAGCCATCCGGCCAGGCCGGTCGCCGGCCGCCGGCCATCCGGGCCGTGGTTCTCACGGAAGGCGCTGTACGAATCGACGCCGGTGTCCGTGCCCTTGCGCAGCACCAGGTCCACCGGGTCCCAGTGCACGCGCCGGTCCAGTGCCGCGCCCGCGGTGCCCTGGACGCAATGGTCCGGCCACAGGGTCTGCGGATGCCCGTGCAGGTCGATGGTGTCGAAAGGCCGCCGCCCCGGGTGCGAACTGGCGAACGAGGCATGCCCCGGCGGGTGCCAGTCCTGGGTCGCGACCGCGGTCTGGTAGCGGCCGGCGCGCAGCAGGGCATCGATCCCGGGGACGATCGCGTCCCCCTCGTGGCAGGGCAACGCGCCGCCGGGCATGAAGTCCGGCTGCAGGTCGACGACGATCAGGGCGGTGGTGGACGGGTGCATCGCGGCTCCGGCGGGACACCGGCCGCATCGCGCGGCCGGTCCGCCATGATGCCGCGGATGCCCCCGGGGGACACCCGCCGCATGGCGGGGCCTCAGGCGATCGAGGCGCGGTAGATCGACTCGATCGAGGCGTCCAGCGCCGCGTCGAAGGCCGCATCGTCCTGCTGCGCGGACAGGCCTTCGGTCAGCGCCCGGCTGAAGCTGGCGATCACCCCCGGATTGCGCGCCAGGCGCGCGTTGGCCTCCTCGCGGCTGTAGCCACCGGACAGGGCCACGACCTTGAGCACCGACGGATGGGCCACCAGCGGCGCGTAGTAGCCATCCACGCTGGGCAGGGTGAGCTTGAGCATCACCGGCGTGGCCGGGTCGACGCGGTCCAGCCGTTCGAGCAGGCCGTTGCGCAGTTCGACCTCGATCGCCGCCTTGTCCGGCGCGTTGATGTCCACTTCGGGCTCGATGATCGGCACCAGCCCGGCATCGAGTACCTGGCGGGCCAGTTCGAACTGCTGGTCCAGGACCGCGGCGATGCCGACGGCGTTGTTGGCCTTGATCACCGAGCGCTGCTTGGTACCGAACACACCCTTGGCACGTGCCCGCGACAGCAGCGCGTCCAGGCCGGGGATCGGCTTGAGCAGCTGCACGCCACCGTCCTCGTCCGCAAGGCCCTTGTCGATCTTCAGGAATGGCACGACCTGCTGGCGCTCCCACAGGTAGCGCGCCGCCTCCTCGCCGTCGAAGCTGTCCTCCAGCGTCCGCTCGAACAGGATCGCGCCGAGCACGCGGCCGCCCTTGCCGAACGCGGGGCTGGTGACGATGCGCTCACGCATGCGGTGGACCAGTCCAAACATTTCCGCCTCGTCCGAGTAGGCCGATCCGTCGACGCCATACAGCTTCAGGGCCTTGGGCGTGCTGCCGCCACTCTGGTCCAGCGCGGCGATGAAACCCTGGCCGGAGGCGATGCGGTCACGCTGCGCGCGATGGGTGTCCATGACAACTCCCTGCATGAAGAAGATCGCGCGATCTTAGCCCCGGCCCCGTCAGCGCGACGTACCGCCGGTGCCAGACAACGCTGTCAGCACCGCGCCTCCACGCCGATGTGTTGGCGGTGTCGTGCAACATGTCCGCACCTGACAGACATGCCGGACCGATGGACGCCCTGCCTGCCGCCGCGCCCCGATCGACGCCACCCGATGAAGCCGCCGCGGTGGACGCACTGGGCCGCTTCGTGGCCGCGCATCGCACGCTGTTCGTGCTCACCGGCGCGGGCATCAGCACCGGCTCGGGCATTCCGGACTACCGCGACGCCGATGGGGCGTGGAAGCGGGTGCCGCCGGTCACCCTGCAGGCGTTCACCGCCGACGCGGCGACCCGCCGCCGCTACTGGGCCCGCAGCCTGGCCGGCTGGGCGCCGTTCGCGGCCGCCCGGCCCAATGCCGCGCACCACGCGCTGGCCCGGCTGCAGGACGCCGGCCGGGTGGGCATGCTGCTGACCCAGAACGTCGATGGCCTGCACCAGCGCGCCGGCAGTACCGGGGTGATCGACCTGCACGGGCGGCTGGACCAGGTCATCTGCCTGGGCTGCGGCGCCTGCCATCCGCGCGCGGAATTCCAGATGTCCCTGCTGCGGCGCAACCCCGGCTGGGGCCGGCACATGGCTGCCGTGGCGCCGGACGGAGACGCCGACCTGGAGGGCGTGGACTTCGCCGCCTTCGATGTCCCCGACTGCAGCGCCTGCGGCGGCATGCTCAAGCCGGACGTGGTGTTCTTCGGCCAGAGCGTGCCGCGCGCCCGGGTCGAGGCGGCCACTGCGGGCCTGCACGCCAGCGACGCGATGCTGGTGGTCGGCTCCTCGCTGATGGTGTGGTCGGGGTTCCGCTTCGCGCGCATGGCCGCCGCGGCGGGCATCCCGCTGGCCATCCTCAACCACGGCCGTACCCGTGCGGACGACCTGGCCACGCTCAAGGTCCAGGGCGACTGCACCCGGGTGCTGCCGGCGCTGGCCGGCCAGGCGCCTGCGGCCGGGGCATCGGCCGCGCGCGATGCTGCGATCCAGCCGCGGGCTTGAAGCCGGCCGGCCGCGGCGCTGCAATGCACGCCCCTTCCCCGGCACCGCCTCCATGAGCCAGCTGTTCTCCCCGCTGCACCTCGGTCCGCTGCATCTTTCCAACCGGATCGTCATCGCGCCCATGTGCCAGTATTCCGCGCACGCCGGCGTGGTCTCGGACTGGCACCATATCCACCTCGGCAACCTGGCCCTGTCCGGCGCAGGGCTGCTGATCCTGGAAGCCACCGCGGTGCAGGCCGACGGCCGCATCAGCCATGCCGACCTGGGCCTGTGGAACGACGACCAGGAGGCGGCGCTGGCCGCGCTGGTGGCCTCACTGCGGCGCTGGGCGCCGATCTCGCTGGGAATCCAGCTCGCGCATGCCGGACGCAAGGCCTCGGCCGCGCGGCCCTGGGAGGGAGGTGGCCCGGTTCCGGCCAGCGAGCCCGACGGCTGGGCCACCGTGTCCGCCTCCGCACTGGCCTACGACACCGCCCATCCGACGCCTGCGGCGCTGGATGCGGCCGCGATCGACCTCCTGGTCGAGGCGTTCGTGGACGCGGCCCGGCGCGCGGCCCGGATCGGCCTGGACCTGGTGGAGATCCACGCCGCGCACGGCTACCTGCTGCACCAGTTCCTTTCGCCGCTTTCCAACCAGCGCGATGACGAGCATGGCGGAAGCCTGGAGAACCGCATGCGCCTGCTGCTGCGGGTGTTCGACGCGGTGCGCGGCGCGTTGCCGGAGCGGACCGCGGTCGGCGTGCGCATCTCCGCGACCGACTGGGTCGACGGCGGCTGGGACGTGGAGCAGAGCATCGCCCTGGCCCGGGTGCTGGACGCGCGCGGCTGCCACTTCATCCATGTCTCCAGCGGCGGCCTGGACCCCCGCCAGCAGATCGCGGTCGGCCCGGGGTACCAGGTGCCGTTCGCCGCCGCGATCCGGGCGCAGGTGCGGATGCCGGTGATCGCGGTCGGGCTGATCACCGAGCCGCGCCAGGCCGAGGCGATCCTCGCCGATGGCCAGGCCGACGCGGTGGCCCTGGCGCGCGGCATCCTCTACGACCCGCGCTGGCCGTGGCACGCAGCCGCCGAACTGGGGGCGAAAGCGCACGCGCCGCCGCAGTACCTGCGCTGCGAGCCGCACCAGGTGCGTGGCCTGTTCGACTGACGCGGCCCCGCCGGCGCACGCGCCGGCGGTATCAGCTGCAACGGCCGCGCGCAGCGGCCGCTGCTCGCATACCATGGCGCGCCTATGCGCCACGACCACATCCTCGCCCTCTCCTGCCCGGACCGTACCGGCATCGTCTACCGCGTCTCCGGCCTGCTGTTCGGCCAGGGCTGCAACATCCTCGACGCCCAGCAGTTCGGCGACGAGGAAACCGGCCGCTTCTTCCTGCGCGTGCATTTCCAGCTGCCCGACCCGGGCGTGCTGGAGCCGCTGGCCGGGCGCTTCGCCAGCCTCGGCACCGAGTTCGGGATGGACTGGCAGATCCACGACGCGCGTCGCCGCGCGCGGTTGCTGGTGCTGGTCAGCAAGCAGGGCCACTGCCTCAACGACCTGCTGTTCCGCGCACACAGCCGGCAGCTGCCGGTGGACATCGCCGCCGTGGCCTCCAACCACCCGGATTTCGCCGCGTTGTCGGCGTCCTACGGCGTGCCCTTCCACCACCTGCCGGTGGATGCTTCCAACCGTGCGCAGCAGGAGCAGGCGATCATCGACCTGGCGGAGCGCGAGCGGGTGGACCTGGTGGTGCTGGCGCGCTACATGCAGATCCTCTCGCCACGCCTGTGCGAGGCGCTGGCCGGTCGGGCGATCAACATCCACCACAGCTTCCTGCCCAGCTTCAAGGGCGCCCAGCCGTACCACCAGGCGCACGCGCGCGGGGTCAAGATCATCGGCGCCACCGCGCACTACGTGACTCCGGACCTGGACGAAGGCCCGATCATCGAGCAGGACGTGGCCCGTGTGGACCACGCCATGACCCCGCGCGAGCTGGTGCGGGTCGGCAGCGACATCGAGTCGCAGGTGCTGGCGCGCGCGGTGCGCCGGCATGTCGAGCACCGCATCCTGCTCAACGGCCACAAGACCGTCGTCTTCCGCTGAGGGTCGCGGTCCGCGCGACTGCGGGCAGTGCGCCGCCGCCGCCGGGACACCGCGGCGGTCCCGGTAGGGCCGCTAGAAGCTGCCCCATTGCCGCAGCGGATGCGCCGGATCCGCCAGCAGCCGCAGCGCCAGCAGTACCGACACCGTCACCAGCAATGGCTTGATCACCCGCGCGCCCTGCTTCATCGCGAACCTTGAGCCCAGGCGCGCGCCCAGCACCTGGCCGGCGCCCATCACCAGGCCGACCTTCCACAGCACCGCGCCGGAAAGCAGGAACACCACCAGCGCGCCCAGGTTCGAACCGAAGTTGAGGAACTTGGTGTGGGCGGTGGCCTTGAGGATGCCGTAGCCGGCCAGGCCGACGAAGCCCAGCATCAGGAACGAGCCGGTGCCCGGGCCGAACACGCCGTCGTAGAAGCCGATCGCCGGCACGAAGGTGAGGGCGAAGGCCTTCTCGCTGATGCGCCGCTGCCGCTCCACCGCGCCCACGTCCGGCTTGAGCCAGAAATACAGGGCGATGCCGAACAGCAGCAGCGGCAGCACCGCGCGCAGCCAGCTGCCCGGTACCACCGTCGCCAGCAGCGCCCCGGCCACCGCGCCGGCAGCGGCGGTAAGGGCCATCGGCAGCTGCGCGCGCAGGTCAACATGGCCGTGGCGGGCATAGGTCCAGCTGGCTGTTCCGGCACCGAACAGCGACTGCAGCTTGTTGGTGCCCAGTACCTGCAGCGGCGGGATGCCGGCCAGCAGCATGGCCGGAATGGTGATCATGCCGCCGCCGCCGGCGATCGAGTCGATGAAGCCGGCCAGCAGGCCGGCAAGGAACAGCAGCAGCAACAGCTGCAGGGCAAGTTCGGGCATGGGGACGGCGCGACGGCGCGGGCAGGAGCGACATTGTAGGCGCGGCCCGGTTCGACACCGGGCCGCGCGATGAAACGCCGCGTGCGGCCGCCAGCGGCTAACCTGTGGCCTCTTCCCCTCGTCGTGGAGCCACCCATGCCGTGCAAGCCGATCGTGCATTCCCTTGCCCTGGCCTGCCTGCTCGGGCTCGGCGCCACGGCATCGGCCGATGCGGCGACGCCACGGGCCGAGGTCGACGCTGCGGCGGCGAAGCTGCAGGCGCAGGTGGTCGGCTGGCGCCGCGACTTCCACCAGCACCCGGAGCTGTCCAACCGCGAACAGCGCACCGCCCGGGTGATTGCGCGCGAGCTGGAGAAGATGGGCCTGGAGCCGCGCACCGGCCTGGCCGGCCACGGCGTGGTGGCGGTGCTCAAGGGCGGCCGCCCCGGGCCGCGCATCGCCCTGCGCGCGGACATGGACGCGCTGCCGGTGACCGAGCGCAACGCGTTGCCGTTCGCGTCGAAGGCCAGGGGCGAGTACCGCGGCCAGGAGGTGGGCGTGATGCACGCCTGCGGGCACGACGCGCACATGGCGATCCTGCTGGGCGTGGCGCGCGCGCTGGTGGAGCAGCGCGCGACGTTGCCGGGCGAGGTCATGTTCGTGTTCCAGCCGGCCGAGGAGGGCGCGCCGCCGGGCGAGGAAGGCGGCGCCTCGCTGATGCTCCGCCAGGGCCTGTTCGAGGCGTTCCGGCCGGAGGCGATGTTCGGCCTGCACGTGTTCTCGTCGATCCCCGCCGGCCAGGTCGCGGTCCGCGGCGGGCCGCTGATGGCCGCCTCGGACCGCTTCGCGATGAAGGTGGTCGGGCGCCAGACCCACGGCTCGCGGCCGTGGGGCGGCGTCGACCCGATCGTCGCGGCGGCCGACCTGGTCGGCACCGCGCAGACCATCGTCAGCCGCCGCACCGACATCGCCCGGCTGCCGGCCGTGGTGACCTTCGGCGCGATCAACGGCGGCGTGCGCTACAACATCATTCCCGACGAGGTCGAGATGGTCGGCACCATCCGCACCTTCGACCCTGGCATGCGCGAGGCGATCCTCGCCGACCTGCGCAACGTCGCCAGCCATGTCGCCGCCGCGCACGGGGCGAAGGTCCATGCCCAGGTGCCGGACGGCGAGGGCAACCCGGCCACGGTCAACGATCCGGCCCTGACCACGCGGATGCTGCCCAGCCTGCAGGCGGCGGTGGGCGCGGACCACGTATCCGAGCCGCCGCTGCAGATGGGTGCGGAGGATTTCGCCTACTACGCGATGGAAGTGCCGGCGATGTTCTTCTTCGTCGGCGCCACCGCGCCCGGTATCGATCCACAGACCGCCCCGAGCAACCACTCGCCGGAGTTCATGCTCGACGAGGCCTCGCTGGACGTGGGCCTGCGCGCGCTGCTGCAGGTCTCGCTCGACTACCTGCACGGGCCCGGCTGAGCCGGGCGCACGGCTACAGGTCCAGGCCCAGCAGCAGCGGGTCGTGGTCGGAGCTGCGCCACGGGCCCGGCTCGTTGCGTCCGGCGTACCCGGTGTCGTCCGGCTCGTCGGCGTTGATGTGCCACTCGGCCGCGCCACGCAGTGCCGGCACCAGGGCCGGGCTCAACAGGGCGTGGTCCAGGCGTCCGCTCAGGCCGTCGTAGACATAGCTGTAGGGCCGCACCACGCCGGCGACGGCGAACGCGTCCACCCAGCCGCCTTCGGTGCGCAGCCAGTGCAGGGGGTCTTCCATCGCGTAGGCGTTGAAGTCACCAAGCACCAGCACGCGGCGCGAACGGCCGCCGGCCGGGGGGTGCTGCAACCAGGCATGCAGGCGCCTGGCCGACTCGGTGCGCAGCGCGTTCCAGCAGCCCTGGCCCTCGCCCCGGTCCTTGTCCAGCCCCTCGGCCTCGCTGCAGCCCTTGGACTTGAAATGGTTGGCGACCACGACCAGGTCGCGCCTGCCGCCCTTGCGCACGAAGGCCTGGGCCAGGGGCACCCGGCTGCGGTCGCCGAACGGACCACCTTCCAGTACCGCCGGCGCCCCTTTGGCCAGCACCCGGTCGGCGCGGTAGACCAGGCCGACGCGGATGGTGTCGCGGCCAGGGCCGCGGCCGGCATCGACGAACCGCCACTGCGCCCCGCCGGCGTTGAGCGCCTCCACCAGCTGGGCGAGGCTCGACTCCGGGCCATAGCCGTCGTTCTCCAGCTCCATCAGCGCGGCGATGTCCGGGTCCAGGGCGTGGACGGTGGCCACCAGCTTGGCCAGCTGCGCCTGATAGGCGGCGTGGGACCTGGCGCCGCGCGGGGTCGGGAAGCCGTTGCCGCGGCCGTCGCCGTTGAACAGGTTCTCCAGGTTGAACGCGGCCACCTTGAGGCGGCCGGCGACCTGCGGCGGCGGCGGACGCGGCGCGTGCGCCAGCTGCAGCGGCTGGTCCAGCTGCAGCCGCCAGCTGCCGTGGCTGCGTTCGAGGATGCCTTCGGCGCCCCGCACCACGCTGCCGACGCGCGGGGTGCGGCCATCGGGCAGGTACGCGATGGCGGCGGGGTCGCGCTGGCTGCTGCCGTCGTCCAGCAGCAGGCGCTGGCGCGCGTTGGCGGCGGCCAGGCGGGCGTGCTCGGGGGTGCCGGGCAGTGCCAGCTCGCTGGGCTGCCACTGGCGGCCGGCGAAGCCCACCGCCAGTTCGCCGTAGCGCGCCAGTGCGTGGCTGCCGGTGACCGTCAGCGGCGCGTCGATCCGCACCCGCATGCCTTCCAGCGGCTCCCAGCGCGCGGGCAGTGCGGCCAGGCGCACCGGCTGCACGGCGTGCGCCGGCCGGCACGGTCCCACCGTATCCGCGGCCAGTGCCCGGAGGAGGTCGCGCCCGGCCCGCTGCCGCACCAGCGTGCCGCCGATCCGGCAATGCATCCCCGGCCCGAACCCGGCGGGCAGCACCAGCTCCGGGCGAGCCTGGATCCGCAGTGCGTCGGGGGTGTCCGGGTCGCCATCACCGTCGTCTTGCAGGTAGAAGGCGCCGAGGCCGGCGCGCAGGTCGGCGCTGACCACGCCGTCCACCCGCACCAGCGTGCCGTCGGCGACCTGGGCCAGGCGGCCGATGGCCACCGGCGCCGGCTCGGTGGCGCCTGCCAGCGGGGCCGCCAGCAGCAGCGGAAGGAAGAACGCGCGGCAGGCGCGCAGCAGCGGGAGGCGGGTATGCATGGCGGGATCCTGTGGCCGGCGGCCCGGAAACGAAGACGCCGCCCGGAGGCGGCGTCTGCGATGGCACGGGTGCCGGGTTACTTGAGGTTGTCCAGCATCCAGTCGACGGTGGCCTGGACCTGCTCGTCGGTGAGGGCCGGGTTGCCGCCCTTGGGCGGCATCACCCCGCCATCGGGGCCGGTGAAGCCCTCGATCGCGTGCTTGTACAGCGTCTCCTTGCCCTGGCCGATGCGCGCGCTCCATGCGGCCTGGGTGAGGGTGGGGGCCTTGCCCACGCCGTTGGTGTGGCAGGCGCCGCAGAGGTTCTGGTAGATCACCGAGCCATCGGTGGTCCCGCCATAGGCGACCTGCGAGGCCGCGGCGGCGGCAGCGGCCGCGGCGGCGGCGGCCTGGGCCGCGGCGCCGGTATCACCGGCGTAGACCGCGCCGGCCGGCGCGATCCGCGCCTGGGTGCGGGCGGCGGCCTGCGGTGACACTTCCGGCGGGATGCGACCGTGCAGGTAGAACGCCAGCAGGATCAGGCCCAGGGTGATCAGGGCGAGCATGCCCAGGATCATCGAGAAACGCTTGAGGAATTCCAGGTCGTAGTTGCGCACTTCGCATCCTATTGGCGAGCAGCACCGGCGGCCGCAGCTGGCCGATTATAGGGACGGATGCGCCGGGTTCGGAAGCCACGGCCGTCCGCGGTGCCCGGCGGCCTGCGCGCGGGCGGCATGGCCCGGCCGCACCGGCGCCGCAATCTGCTGTTGCGACGCAGCAGGAACCGGGTCCGGGCACCCGGTGCGGCCGGCGGCTGTCCCGGTACCCACGGCACCCGATCGGGCGCTGCGGCCCCGCCCCGCGGCGCCTGTGGCCGCCAGCCCTCCGCTCCGGGGCTCCAGGCCCCGGGCCGCACGCATTGACAGCGCTGACAGTTTGCACCGAGCCTCTGCCGCGACCGGGTCGAAGACCCCCGGAGGGCCGCCGGCCGTCCGCACCAGAGTCAACTAGGGAGGGAGACAACCTTGAGCAGCAAGCTTGCTGGCGCCCGCGCGCCCGGCGTCCGTATCGCGACAACACTGGCTACCGCGCTGGCCGTGGCCCTGCTGGCCGGCTGCGGCAAGAGCGAGGCCGAGCCCGACGCGCCTGCCGCCGCCCCGGCCGCCGCGGCCCCGGCCGCCGGCACCATCGACGCCGCCAGCTGGCCGGCACCGGAATGGCCGCTGCAGGCCGACCCGGCGATCGAGAAGAAGATCGACGAGCTGATGGCCAGCATGACCCTGGAAGAGAAGGTCGGCCAGGTCGTGCAGGGCGACATCGCCTCGCTGACGCCGGAGGACGTGCGCAAGTACCGGCTCGGCTCGATCCTGGCCGGCGGCAGTTCCGACCCGGGCGGCAAGTACAACGCCAAGCCGGCCGAGTGGCTGGCGCTGTCCGACGCGCTCTGGGAAGCGTCGATGGACACCTCCGGCGGCGGCAAGGCGATCCCGGTGATCTGGGGCATCGACGCGATGCACGGCCAGAGCAACGTGGTCGGCGCGACGCTGTTCCCGCACAACGTGGGCCTGGGCGCGACCCGCAACGTCGAGCTGCAGCGCAGGATCGGCGAGATCACCGCGCAGGAGACCCGCACCACCGGCATGGAGTGGACCTTCGCCCCGACCGTGGCGGTGCCGCAGGACGTGCGCTGGGGCCGCGCCTACGAGGGCTACTCGGAAAACCCCGAGCTGGTGGCCAGCTTCGCGCGCGCCATGGTCGAGGGCCTGCAGGGCAAGCCTGGCGAGCCTGGCTTCCTCGGCGACCGCCGGGTGATGGTCTCGGTCAAGCACTTCCTTGGCGACGGCGGCACCACCGGTGGCCGCGACCAGGGCGACACCCAGGTCAGCGAGGCGGAGCTGCGCGACATCCACGCGGCCGGTTACGTCACCGCGATCGCGGCCGGCGCGCAGTCGGTGATGGCCTCGTTCAACAGCTTCCATGGCACCAAGCTGCACGGCCACAAGCCGCTGCTGACCGACGTGCTGAAGGGGCGCATGAACTTCAACGGCTTCGTCGTCGGCGACTGGAACGGCCACGGCCAGATCCCGGGCTGCAGCAACGACAACTGCCCCGCCACCTTCACCGCCGGCCTGGACATGGCGATGGCGCCGGACAGCTGGAAGGGCATCTACGAGACCACCCTGGCCGCCGCGCGTGACGGCACCCTGGCCATGGAGCGCCTGGACGACGCGGTGCGCCGCATCCTGCGGGTCAAGTTCCTGATGGGCCTGTTCGACGCGCCCAAGCCTTCGGCGCGCGCCCTGGGCGGCAAGTTCGAGCTGCTGGGTGCGCCGGAGCACCGCGAGGTCGCCCGCCAGGCGGTGCGCGAGTCGCTGGTGCTGCTGAAGAACCAGGGCGGCGTGCTGCCGCTGCAGCCGAAGCAGCGCATCCTCGTGGCCGGCGACGGCGCCGACAACGTGGCCAAGCAGGCCGGCGGCTGGACGCTGACCTGGCAGGGCACCGGCACCACCCGCGCCGACTTCCCGAACGCCGACTCGATCTGGCAGGGCCTGGAGCGTGCGGCCAAGGCCGCCGGCGGCAGCGCCGAGCTGTCGGTGGACGGCAAGTACCGGCAGAAGCCGGACGTGGCGGTGGTGGTCTTCGGCGAGGAGCCCTACGCCGAGTTCCAGGGCGACATCGCCAACCTGCTCTACAAGCCGGGCGATGACCGCGACCTGGAGCTGATCAAGCGGCTCAAGGCCGAGGGCATCCCGGTGGTGGCGGTGTTCCTCACCGGGCGCCCGCTGTGGATGAACCGCGAGATCAACGCCTCCGACGCCTTCGTGGTGGCCTGGCTGCCGGGTTCGGAAGGCGCGGGCGTGGCCGACGTCCTGCTGCGCAAGCCCGACGGCAGCATCGCCCACGACTTCAAGGGCAAGCTGAGCTTCTCCTGGCCGGCCAAGGCGACCGCGGGCAACGTGCGCTCGCCGGACTACAAGGTGCTGTTCCCGTTCGGCCATGGCCTGACCTACGCCGGTGGCGGCGACCTGGATCCGCTGCCGGAAGACTCCGGCATCGAGGGCTTGCAGGCGGCGCCGGGCGTGTACTTCTCCAATGCGATGCTGGCCCCGGGCCTGACCATGCGCGTGGAGAACGCCCAGAACCACACCGCGCAGGTCACCACGGTGCCGGCGGGCCTGCACGACAAGAGCCTGGTGGTCACCGCGGTCGACCACCAGCGGCAGGAGGATGCACGGCGCTTCACCTGGTCCGGCCAGGGCCCGGCCAGCGTGTCGGTGTACGCCGAACCGGCGGTCGACCTGACCCGCGAGACCAATGGCGACCTGCTGCTGGTGCTGACCCTGCGTGCCGACCAGCTCGCCTCCGGTGGCCAGGTCGGCATCAGCGCCGGCACCGGCAAGCCGGTGGCGCTGGGTCCGGCACTGGCCGGGCTGCCGGCCGGCGAGTGGACCACGGTCGGCGTGCCGCTCAAGTGCCTGGCCGCGGCCGGCGCGGACATGTCCTCGCTGGGCGTGCTGGCGCGCATCCACAGCGACGCGGCCACCACCCTGTCGGTCTCGCGCGTGGCCGTCGGTGCGGTCAGCGAGGCCAAGCACATCGTCGACTGCCCACGCGGCGAGTAACGATCCCGTCCCGGGGGTGTCTTGCCCCCGCTGCTGCCCGAAGGTGCCGGCTTGTCCGGCACCTTTCTTTTTTGCGACGTTTTCGCGCAAAACTTTGCTGCAACGCAGTGCCCGCGCGGCGCGCGTGGCGCTTCTCGACACGCAGCCACGCGGCTTTCCCGCGCCACTGCCGCACCTGGCCCAGGCCAGCAGGCGCGGCGTTTGACACCGCAGGCCGCAGGCGACCATAAGACAGCGCTGTCAGACGCCGGAGGGGAGCGGTGGGGCGCGGCGCCGTCGCGCACTCCGCACCGCAGGGGAAGCAGAGGCGCCGCGTGGTCGCGGCCGGGCTGCTGCCGTGCCTCAGGCGCCGAGCGGCGGCCGTTGCGGCCGCCGGCCCCGTGGATCGTGGAGAAACCCGAGTGAAACTTGCGACGCTGGACATCGTCATCGTGTTGGCCTACCTGGCCGGCATCTTCATCCTCGCGCAGTGGGTCTCGCGCGAGAAGGCGGGCCACGAGAAATCCGCCAGCGACTACTTCCTGGCCAGCCGCTCGCTGCCGTGGTGGGCCATCGGCGCCTCGCTGATCGCGGCCAACATCTCGGCCGAGCAGATCATCGGCATGTCCGGCTCCGGCTACGCCATCGGCCTGGCGATCGCCTCGTACGAGTGGATGGCGGCGGCGACGCTGCTGATCGTCGGCAAGTTCTTCCTCCCGATCTTCCTGCGCAACCGCATCTACACGATGCCGCAGTTCCTGGAAGGCCGGTATGGCAACCGCATCCGCACGCTGATGGCGGTGTTCTGGCTGGGCCTGTACGTGTTCGTGAACATCACCTCGATCCTGTGGCTGGGTGCCATCGCGGTGAACCAGGTCACCGGGATGGACCAGATGACCGCGGTGGTGCTGATCGGCGTGTTCGCGCTGGTCTACCAGCTCTACGGCGGCCTCAAGGCCGTGGCGCTGACCGACATCGTGCAGGTGACCCTGCTGGTACTCGGCGGTCTGTTCGTCGCCGGGCTGACCCTGGACCAGATCGGCGGCGGCGACGGCATCGTGGCCGGCTTCAACCGCCTGTGGGCCGAGCATCCGGGCCACTTCGAGATGATCCTCAGCAAGGACAACCCGTTCTACAAGGACCTGCCGGGCATCAGCGTGCTGATCGGCGGCATGTGGATCATGAATGTCAGCTACTGGGGCTTCAACCAGTACATCATCCAGCGTGCGCTGGCGGCCAAGGATCTGAAGGAAGCGCAGAAGGGCGTGCTGTTCGCCGCGTTCCTCAAGCTGCTGATGCCGGTGATCGTGGTGGTGCCGGGCATCGCCGCGGTGATGCTGGCGCCGGACCTGGGCCGTCCGGACGAGGCCTACCCGACGATGATGCGGCTGCTGCCCACCGGCGTACTGGGGCTGGTGTTCGCGGCACTGGTCGCGGCGATCGTTGCCTCGTTGGCTTCCAAGATCAACTCGGTGGCGACCATCTTCACCCTGGACTTCTACGCCAAGGCGCGCCCGGATTCCTCCCAGCCCAGGCTGGTGCGCGTGGGCCGGATCGCGGCGGCGGTGTCGGTGGTGCTGGGCATCCTCACCGCCAAGCCGCTGCTGGGCAGCTTCGACCAGGCGTTCCAGTACATCCAGGAGTACACCGGCTTCTTCACCCCGGGCATCGTGGTGATCTTCGTGCTGGGCCTGTTCTGGAAGCGCGCCAACGAGGCCGGCGCGCTGGCGGCGGCGATCGGCTCGTTCGGCCTGTCGATCGTGCTCAAGCTGGCCTGGCCGTCGCTTCCGTTCATCGATCGCGTGGGCCTGGTGTTCCTGCTGGCGCTGGCACTGGCGGTGGTGGTCTCGCTGGCCACCTCGCCGCAACGTGCCGGCAGCGACCTGATCCGCACCGACGACATCGACTACTCCACCACCACCGGCTTCAACATCGGTGCGCTGGGCGTCGTCGCCGTCCTCGCCGCGCTGTACGCGATCTTCTGGTGAACCCGGGCACGCCCGGCGACGGTGGCGGGCGGCGCGCCGGGCAGGTCCCGGCGCGGGCCCGGATCGAGGACGTGGCCGCGATGGCCAGCGTCTCGATGAAGACCGTCTCGCGCGTGCTCAACCACGAGCCGGGCGTGCGCGACGCCACCCGGGCCCGCGTGCGCGAGGCGGTGGCCGCGCTTAACTACCGGCCCGACCCGTCCGCGCGCAGCCTCGCCGGCAACCGCTCCTACCTGGTGGCGTTGCTGTACGACAATCCGTCGCCGAACTACCTGATGGAGGTGGTCACCGGGGTGGTGGACGCCTGCGAGGCGCACCACTACGGCATGGTCATGCAGCCAGTCGCGCACAACGCACCGGACTGCGCCGAGACGGTGGACGCGCTGCTGGCGGTCTCCCGGCTGGACGGACTGATCCTTACCCCGCCGCTGACCGACAGCGATGCGCTGCTGGACAGGCTGGACCAGCGCGGGATTCCGTTCGCGTGCATCTCCCCGTACAAGCGCGAAGGCCGCATCGGCGTGTCGCTGGACGAGCATGACGCGGTCTGCGAGCTGGTCGCGCACCTGGTGGCGCTGGGCCACCGGCGCATCGGCCACGTGCGCGGCCATCCCGACCACGGCGCCAGCGAATGGCGCCTGGCCGGCTACCGCACCGCGCTGCGCCGGGCCGGGCTGTACTACGACCCGGAGCTGGTGGTCGACGGGGAGTTCTCGTTCGATTCGGGGCTGGATGCCGGACGCCGGCTGCTGGGCCTTGCCGCGCGCCCCACCGCGATCTTCGCCGCCAACGACGACATGGCCGCGGGAGTGATGCGCGCGGCGAGCGAGCTGGGGCTGCGCGTGCCGGGCCAGGTGTCGGTGTGCGGCTTCGACAACACGCCCATCGCCAAGCACATCTTCCCGCAGCTGACGACGGTGCAGCAGCCGACGCGCGACATGGGCCAGGTGGCGACCATGCAGCTGCTGGCGGCGATCCGGGACCGCGGCGCCGGCAGCATGGTGCACATGCCGTACGCGCTGCAGCTGCGCGACTCGACCGGGCCGGTGCCGCAGGACTGAGCGGCGTCTGCGCACACCCGCGTGGCCCGGGGAGGCGGGCGGCGCAACGTAGAGGCTGGACGCACGCCGGAATGGATCGGGCGCGGCACCCACGCGCCGCCGGGCCCCGGCCCGGCGTCCGCTTCTCAGGCCGCCTCGCCCCGCAACACCACCCGCAGCGGGTTGTCCCATTCGCGCAGCAGGTCGGCCTCGCGCGCCCTGGCCTTCTCCAGGTGCGCCTCCTTGACGTGCCCATAGCCGCGGATGTGGTCGGGGATGCTGGCGATCTCCGCCGCAAGGTCCACGTTGCCGGCGTCCAGTTTCGGGAGCAGCCGCTCGATGGTGGCGAAGTAGTCCTCCACCAGTTGCCGCTCCATGCGCCGCTCGGCGGTGCGGCCGAACGGGTCCAGCGCGGTGCCGCGCAGGAACTTCAGCCTTGCCAGCCAGCGGAACGCGGTGAGGACCCAGGGCCCGTACTCGCCCTTGACCAGTTGGCCCTGTGCGTCCTTCCTGGCCAGCAGCGGCGGGGCCAGGTGGAAGCGCAGCCGGTAGTCGCCCTCGAACTGCTGCTGCAGGCGGCGCTGGAACTGGCCGTCGGTGTACAGCCGCGCGACCTCGTACTCGTCCTTGTACGCCATCAGCTTGAACGCGTACCGCGCCACCGCCTCGGCCAGCGCGGTGGAGCCGGGTACGCGCGCGCCTTCCGCGTCGCGGACCCGCTGTACCAGCGCGCCGTAGCGGCCGGCGTAGGCCTGGCCCTGGTAGGCGACGAGGAAGTCATGGCGCCGCCGCACCAGCTCGTCGAGGCTGCGTGACAGGCGCAGGTCGTCCAGCGGGAGCGCGGCCACCTCGCCGGTGGCCACGTCCATCGGCGAGGCGCCGGCGCCAGTGCCGTTGCCGTTGGCCGAGGCCGGCAGGCCGCGCCACTCGCGGCCGGAGGTGGCCGGGTCCGGCGCACTGGTGCTGCCCCACTCGCTGCCTTCCCAGTCGCCCGGCGGCAGCACGCGCAGGTCGTCGGCGCGGTGCTCGGCGGCCGTACCGGGATTGGAGACCAGGCCGGCGGCCGCGGCCACCGCATCCGGATCCACGGCCGCCAGGCGGCCCCAGGCGAAGGCCTGGCGGTTCATCTCCACCGCCGCGCCGTTGAGCTCGATCGCACGCATCAGCGCGCCCTCGGACAGCGGCACCAGCCCCAGCTGCCACGCATGGCCGAGCATGAACAGGTTGGTGGCGATGGCGTCGCCCAGCAGCGCGGTCGCCAGCTGGGTGGCATCGAGCAGGCGTGGCTCGCGTCCGCCCAGCGCCAGCTTCACCCCGGCGATGATCTCGGCCGCGGGGAAGTGCAGGTCCGGGCGGGTGGTGAAGGTGCCGGGCATCGCCTCGTAGGTGTTGAGCACCACCTCCGAACGCTCGCCGCGCACCTTGGACAGCGCCCAGTAGTCGTTGACCACCACCATGTCGCAGCCCAGCACCAGGTCGGCCTCGCCGGCGGCGATGCGCACGGCATGGATGTCGGCCGGTTGCCGCGCCAAGCGCACGTGGGTGGTGACCGCGCCACCCTTCTGCGCCAGTCCGGTCTGGTCGAGCACCGTGGCGCCCTTGCCCTCCAGGTGCCCGGCCATGCCCAGCAGCGCGCCGATGGTGACCACGCCGGTACCACCGACGCCGGTGATCAGGATGTTCCAGGGCGTCTCCAGCGAGGAGCGGAAGACCGGCGCCGGCAGGTTCTCCAGCAGCGCCGCGGCGTCGGCCTTGCGGCCCTTGCGCGGCTTGCCGCCGTGCACGGTGACGAAACTGGGGCAGAACCCGGACACGCACGAGTAGTCCTTGTTGCAGTTGGACTGGTCGATCTCGCGCTTGCGCCCGAACTCGGTTTCCCTGGGCAGCACCGAGACGCAGAAGCTCTTCTGACCGCAGTCGCCGCAGCCTTCGCAGACCAGGGTGTTGACCATCACCCGCTTGGCCGGGTCCTCGAGCTTGCCGCGCTTGCGGCGGCGGCGCTTCTCGGTGGCGCAGGTCTGGTCGTAGATCAGGATGGACACGCCCTTGACCTGCCGCAGGCGCTGCTGCACCGCGTCCAGCTCGGCACGGTCGTGGAACTCCATCCCGCCCGGGAACAGTTCGCGCCTGTGCCAGCGCGACAGGTCGTCGCTGACCAGGACGATGGTGTCGATGCCTTCGGCGCGCATCTGCCAGGCGATGTCCGGCACGGTCAGCGTGCCGTCCACCGGCTGGCCGCCGGTCATGGCCACCGCGTCGTTGTAGAGGATCTTGTAGGTGATGTTCACCCTGGCCGCGACCGCCTGGCGGATCGCCAGCGAGCCGCTGTGGAAGTAGGTGCCGTCGCCCAGGTTCTGGAACACGTGGTCGGTTTCGGTGAACGGGGCCTGCCCGGCCCAGGTCACGCCCTCGCCACCCATGTGGGTGAAGGTGTCGGTGGACCGGTCCATCCACGTGACCATGTAGTGGCAGCCGATGCCGGCCAGCGCGCGCGATCCTTCCGGCACGCGGGTGCTGGTGTTGTGCGGGCAGCCGGAGCAGTAATGCGGCACGCGTGGGAACTGCGCGCGCGGCAGCGCCATTTCCGCTTCCTTCTCCTCCATCCAGCGCAGGCGCTGTGCGATGGATTCGGCCAGGCCTGCCGACGGCAGCGGGAAGCGCTGGATGCGGCGGCCGATGACGCCGGCGATCGTGGCCGGGGTCAGCTCGCCGGTGGACGGCAGGATCCATTCGCCGGCCTCGTCGTACTTGCCGACGATGCTCGGGCGGCGGCCCCAGTCGGCCGGCCAGTTGTAGAACTGCTCCTTCATCTGGCGCTCGATGAAGGCGCGCTTCTCCTCCACCACCACGATGTCTTCCAGCCCGCGGGCGAAGGCGGCGATGCCTTGCGGCTCCAGCGGCCAGGTCATCCCGACCTTGTACACGCGGATGCCGATCTCGCGGCAGGCGGCCGCGTCCAGGCCCAGGTACTCCAGCGCCTGCAGCACGTCCAGGTAGCTCTTGCCGGTGGTGACGATGCCCAGTCGCGCACGCGGCGAGTCCATCACCACCCGGTCCACGTGGTTGGCTCGCGCGAACGCCTGCGCGGCGCCCACCGCATAGCGGTGCAGGCGCATCTCCTGGTCCAGCGGCGGGTCCGGCCAGCGGATGTTGAGCCCGCCCGGCGGCAGCTCGAAGTCCTCCGGCAGCACGATCTGCCGGGCGAACGGATCCACGTCGACGGACGCCGAGGATTCCACCGTCTCGGCGATGGTCTTGAAGCCGATCCAGCGGCCGGTGTAACGGCTCATCGCCCAGCCGACCAGGCCCAGGTCGAGGATGTCCTGCACGCCGGCCGGGTTGAGCACCGGCATCATCGCGCTGACGAACTCGTCCTCGCTGCCGTGCGGCAGGGTCGAGCTGCGGCAGGCATGGTCGTCGGCGGCCAGCGCCAGCACGCCGCCATGGCGCGAGGTGCCGGCGGCGTTGCCATGCTTGAACACGTCGCCGCAGCGGTCCACGCCGGGGCCCTTGCCGTACCACATGGCGTAGACGCCATCGACCTTCGCGCCCGGGAACAGGTTGGTCTGCTGCGTGCCCCAGACCATGGTCGCGCCGAGGTCCTCGTTGAGGCCGGGCTGGAAGCGCACCTTCGCCGCCTCCAGGTGCCTGCGCGCACGCCACAGCTCCAGGTCGAAGCCGCCCAGCGGGCTGCCACGGTAGCCGCTGATGAAGCCGCCGGTGTCCAGCCCGGCGGCCGCATCGCGCAGCTGCTGCATCAGCGGCAGGCGCACCAGCGCCTGCACGCCGCTGAGATAGATGCGGCCGTCGCGACGGGTGTAGCGGTGTTCCAGCGTGTAGTCGGCGTCGAAGCTGTCGAGGCCGGGGCGGTTGGCGGACGCTGGCGAGGTCAGTTCTGCGGTGCTGGTCATTACGGGCCTGAGCGTTGGCGGGGCCGGACGCCCGGCGATGGCCCGCCATCATAATCAAGCGGGTCCGGTGGGACATGGCACGGTGCAGCGCCGGGCCCGGTGCGGTTAGCATTGGCGTTGGAGGGCGTCTGTTCCGGGGAATCGAACGTGAAAAAGCTGTACGTACTGCTTGCGTGGCTGCTGGTGCTGCATCCGGCGCTGGCCATGGCCCAATCGCTGCCGCCGCCGAAGGAGTTCTACTTCGACGAGGATCCGCAGACCACGCGGCCGGTCGTGGCGATCCAGGGGGCCGACGAGGCGGCCGTGGAGCGGCTGGCCAGCAACGTCCAGCGCCGCCCGGACGACGTCGAATCGCGAGCGCAGCTGGCCGCCATCGCGCTGCGCTCCGGCCGCACCGAGCTGGGGCGGCAGCTGTACGACGCCGCGCTGCGTTCAAGCGCGGGCAAGCAGCGGCTGCAGCGCGCGGTCGCGTGGAGCTACGGCTGGGACCTGTACCGCGCCGGTGAACCCCAGGCCGCGCTGGAACAGTGGTCCGGCCTGGTGGGTGGCTGGCCGAGCACGCCGTCGTGGCAGCCGCCGACCTTCGCCCTGGTGCTGTGGACCCTCGGCCAGCAGCGCGAGGCGGTGAACTGGTACGCGGCGGCGGTGCGTACCGAACCGGCGCTGTGGAGCGACCCGGCCAACCATGCGCGCCTGCTGCCGGACTGGACGGCCGACGAGCGCATGGTCCTGGCCGAAGTACACCAGGCCTGGCAGGCGCGGGCCGGCGCGCGTCGCTGAGCCGCTCGCGCATGGGACAATCGGCCGGCGCCCCGCCGGCCCGATCGCCCATGACCTGCGACACCACCCCGATCCGCACGACCCGCCTGCGCGCCACGCCCAGGGTGGCCGCCGCGGCTCGCGGCGTCGGTCGTCGTCCGCACGGCGGCCGCGGCTTGGTCGAGCCGCCAGTCGGCGCCCGTCGCCGGCGACGCGGCTGAGGCCCGGCCGTGGCCCTGGACGCCTTCGCGCTGATCCTGGCCATGCTCGGCCTGGGGATGGCCATGGGGCGCACCCGGCTGTTGCCGGACAACGCGGCCGAGGTGCTCAACCTGGTGGTGCTCTACCTGTGCCTGCCGGCGGCGGTGCTGCTGTACGTGCCCAAGCTGGAGCTGCAATGGTCGCTGCTGGGGGTGGCGCTGACGCCCTGGCTGCTGATGGGCGCGACCTGGCTGCTGGTGGGCGCGGCCGCCCGTCTGCTGCGATTGCGCCGCGAGGAATACGCGGTGCTGCTGCTGTGCGTGGGCCTGTGCAACTCCAGTTTCCTCGGCTACCCGATGGTGCGCGCGCTGCTGGGCGAGGACGCGGTGCAGTACGCGGTGGTGTACGACCAGTTCGGCACCTTCGTGCTGCTGTCCACCGTGGGCCTGTACGTGTGTGCGCGCTACAGCGGCGATGCGCCGCCGGGCCGGCGCGAGGTCGCGCGGCGGATCGCCGGTTTCCCGCCGGCGTGGGCGCTGCTGCTGGGGCTGACCCTGATGCCGGAGCAGCCCCCTTCTTGGATCGCATCGGGCCTGCAGCGCCTGGCCGACGCGATGCTGCCGCTGGTGATGCTGGCCGTGGGCCTGTCGATCCGGCTGAAGCTGCCGCGCGACGAGGTCGGGCCGCTGGCCACCGGGCTGGTGCTCAAGCTGCTGGTCATGCCGGCGATCGCGCTGCCGCTGTCGCTGCTGGCCGGGATGCCGCCGCTGATGCTGCGCGCCAACGTGCTCGAGTCGGCGATGCCGACCATGGTGTCGGCGGCGGCGCTGGCGATGGCCCACGGCCTGGCGCCGCGGCTGTGCGCGGCCCTGGTCGGCTACGGCATCGTCGCCTGCCTGGCGACCCTGCCGGCGTGGGCCTGGTTGCTGCAGCGGCTGGTGGCCTGAAACGGGCCGCGCCGCGGCCAGGAGCTGCGTTTCAGTCCGCCGGCACCGTCCGCTGCAGCGCCCAGGCCCGCAGCGCCTGCACCTGCTCGGCCATCAGCACCGACAGCGGCCGGGTGCCGCGGATCTCGGCCATCAGCAGGTCGGTGTCCAGCGGCCGCTGCTCTGCATGGGCCGCGTACAGACCCGAGACGATGGCCTGCTCGATCTCCGCGCCGGAGAAGCCGTCGGCCGCCGCCGCCAGCGCCGGCAGCGCGAAGCCATCGGCGGGCAGCCCGCGCGCGGCCAGGTGCAGGCGCAGCAGTTCCACCCGAGTGTCCGGCGAGGGCAGGTCGACGAAGAAGATCTCGTCGAACCGGCCCTTGCGCAGCAATTCGGCCGGCAGGTGCTGGACCTGGTTGGCGGTGGCGACCAGGAATACCGGCGCGCTGCGCTCGGCCATCCAGGTCAGCAGGTAGCCCAGCACCCGGCGCGAGACCCCGCCGTCGCCGTCGCCCGCGTCGGCGGCCACGCCCTTCTCGATCTCGTCGATCCATAGCACGCACGGGGCCAGCTGCTCGGCCGAGGCGAGCGCGGCACGCAGGTTCTGTTCGGTCTCGCCGTGGTATTTGGCATAGAGGGTGCCGAAGTCCAGTCGCAGCAGCGGCACCCCGAAGCCGGAAGCGATCGCCTTGGCCAGCAGCGACTTGCCACAGCCCTGCACCCCCAGCAGCAGCACGCCGCGTGGTGGCGCCAGCCCTGGCGGCGGGGTGCCGGCGAAGGCCGCCACGCGCTGGGCCACCCAGCGCTTGAGCCGGGCCGCGCCGGCCACCTCGCGCATCCCGGCCGCGCCGTACTCGTAGTGCAGGTGGCCGCTGCGGTTGAGCAGTTCGAATTTCAGCCGCGCCAGCTGCGGCAGGTCCGATGCGGTCAGTGCGCCGTCGGCGTGGATCAGCTGGCGGGCGATGCGGCGGGCGTCGTGCAGGTCCAGCCCCTGCAGGTGGCGGACGATCTGCTGCACCGCTTCCGCGTCCACCTCCACCCGGCGGCCGCCGTTCTCGCGGGCGTAGGATTCGGCCTCCTCGCGCACCAGCCTGAGCAGGGCGGAGGCGTCCGGCAGGCGCGGGCTGAAGCGCACCGCCAGTGCCTCCAGCTCCGCCGGCAGCTCCACCTTCGCCCCGACCAGCACGATCACGTGCGGCTGGCAGTGCCGCCGCTGCAGGATGTCGCGCAGCAGGCGCTGGTGGCTGGCATAGCCGAGGTAGGGGTGGAAATCCAGCAGCAGGTAGATGCCGCGCTGGCCGGCATCCTGGATGGCGCGCAGCACTGCCGAGGCATCGGGCGGGCCGTCCACCGCGTCCTCCCGGTCCAGGTCGATCCGCCGCAGCCCCTCGGTGATGGTCCAGCGGTACAGCGCCCGCCACACGTGCATCAGCGACTGCCGGAACAGCTCCACCACCCGGTCCTCGTCGCGGGTCTCGACCACCACCAGCGGGGTGTTGGCCCGGATCAGGGCGGTGAGGTCTTGGAGCTGGCTCATGGGGGGTCCGGTAGCTGCGCCGGTGAACGATAGCAAGGCCGGTCGCCTTCCTATCGCCTCCACGCAGGCGCGGTGTACCCTGCGGCCAGCCCCAAGCGGAGCGAGCGGCGCATGAAGACGATCCTGGTGGCCGGATCCAAGGGCGGCGTGGGCAAGACCACGATCGCCACGCACCTGGCCGCGCACTCGGCGCTGCAGGGAAGGCGGACCGTGCTGGTCGACGCCGACCCCCAGGGATCGGCCACCCGCTGGGCACAGCGCCGTGCCACGCTGGACAGCGCGGTGCTGCCGCTGGATGGCAGCGGCCGCCGGGCCTGGCAGCTGCGCCTGCCGCCGGATACCGACCAGGTGGTGATCGACGCGCCGGCCGGCGCCGTGGCGTCGGACCTGGACGGCTTCCTGGATCGGGCCGACGCGGTGGTCGTGCCGCTGCAGCCTTCGGCGCTGGACATCGAGGCCACGGTCGGCTTCCTCAACACCCTGGCCAAGGTGCGCAGGGTGCAGGAGCGGCGGCTGCCGGTGGGCATGGTGCTCAACCGCAGCAAGCCGTGGACCCACACCAGCCAGCAGGCCATGCAGATGCTCGCCCAGTGGCCTTCGCCGGTGGTGGCCCAGCTGCGCGACACCCAGGCCTACGTGGTGATGGTCGGCCTGGGCCGCAGCCTGTTCGACTACCACTCAGCCCAGGTGCGTGACCACCAGGCCGACTGGGCGCCCCTGCTCCAATGGCTGGAGCAGGCCTGACTGCCGTATCCGGAGGTATCCCGTGCGTGAACTGATCCTGCTGCGCCATGCCCACGCCGAGCCGGGTGCCCCCGGGCAGGCGGACATCGACCGCCCGCTGTCGCCGCACGGCCTGGCCGAGGCCGAGGCGGCCGGACGCTGGCTGGCCGAACGGGGCCTGCTGCCGGACCGGGTGCTGTGCTCGCCCTCGCGGCGCACGCGCGAGACCCTCGAGGCGGTGCTGGCGATCACCGGCTACGCCGAGCAGCGGCTGGAAGACTCCATCTACGAGGCCACCGCCGGCACCCTGATCGGCCTGCTGGACGAGCAGCAGGACGTGGAACGGCTGATGCTGGTGGGGCACAACCCCGGCATGGAGCGCCTGGTCGCGCTGCTGGACAGCGGCCGCTCCGACGACTACCGCGGCATGCCGACCTCGGCGGTGGCGGTGCTGACCCTGCCGGCGGCATGTCCGGTCGAGCCGGGCATCGGCCAGCTGACGGCCTTCTGGTGGCCCTGAACACATGCCGCACCGGTCCTGGCTGCTGGCGTTGGCGCTGCTGACCGGCGGGGCCCAGGCGGCCGGCCTGGCCCAGGCCGCGTCACCCGTGCCGGGGGCGGTGGCGGTATACGAGCTGGACCCGGCGCGCAGCCGCCTGGATTTCGAGGTGCGCACCCGGATCGGGCAGCGCCTGCGTGGGGAGTTTCCCCGCTACGAAGGCCGGGTCGAGCGCTTGCCCGGCGGCCAGCAGCGGGTACGCTTGCGCATCTCCACCGCTGCCGCCGAGATCCCCGGAAAGCCGCGCTACACCGGCTGGATGAGGGGCGAGAGCTTCTTTGACACCCTGCGCCACCCCTGGATGGAATTCGTGTCCGACCCCTACCCGCCGCATGCCCTGGCCGAAGGTGGCCAGCTGCACGGACAGCTGACCCTGCGCGGCGCCACCCGGCCCGAGAGCCTGGACGTGGAGCGCGCCGACTGCGCGCATCCGGGGCTGGAGTGCGAGGTGCGCGTGCGCGGCGACATCGCCCGCAGCCGCTATGGCATGGACGACTGGCAGGTGATGCTGTCCGAACGCGTGCGCTTCACCATGCACGTGTGGCTGCGGGAGGCGGACCCGCGGTGACGCCCTGGTGCCGTGTCATGATGCTGGTGGCGCTGCTGCTGCCGGCCACCGCCTGCAGCACCCTGGGCCCGCAGCAGCGCGAGCAGGCCGCGGCGGTGGCGATCGCCGCGCGCGATGCGACGGTGGACTGCGCGCGCCCCGACCGCTGCGCGCAGCCCTCGCCGCTGCGCGACCTGGCCGGCGAGGCGTTCGCCGAAACCGCCTCGGCTGCCGACGGCGGCGCCCGCCACCGCGCGCTGATCCTGGACGGCGGCGGCGACGCGCTGCTGGCGCGGATCAACCTGATGCGCAGCGCCACCCGCCGGATCGACCTGCAGACCTACATCTTCGACAAGGACGACAGCGCGCGGCTGGTGATGGACGAGCTGCTGGCGGCGGCGCGGCGCGGGGTCAAGGTGCGGGTGCTGATCGACCAGCTCTCGGCGATCGCCGACCTGGAGATCCTCGGCGCCCTGGCCGGCGCCCACCAGAACCTGCAGCTGCGCATCTACAACCCGACTTTCGACCTGGCCAAGCCCAACTACCTGCACTACGCCGCCAGCGTGGTCTGCTGCTTCCGCCGCTTCAACCAGCGCATGCACAACAAGCTGCTGGTGATCGACGACGCGGTCGGCATCTCCGGCGGGCGCAACTACCAGGACGACTATTACGACTGGGACGCCGAGTTCAACTTCCGCGACCGCGACGTGCTGGTCGCCGGGCCGGTGGTGCGCGAGATGGAGCGCAACTTCGCCACCTACTGGAACGACCGGCGCAGCGTGCCGGTCGAGCGCCTGGACGATGTCGGCCGGCTGCTGCTGGACTCGGGGGTGCCGGCGATGCCGCCGGCCCGCCCCGCGCGCCCGGAGCGGATCGAGCTGATGCGCCAGGCCGCCGCCGACAACGACCTGGTCCACCAGCGCCTGGCGCGGCACGCGCTGGCGGTGGGCGAGGTGAGCTACCTGGCGGACATCCCGCGCAAGCACCGCGAGGGCCCGCGCGAGGGCGCCGGCGCGGCCGGGCTGGCCGAGCTGCTGTCCGGCGCGCAGGACGAGGTGCTGCTGCAGACGCCGTACCTGGTGCTGAGCGACCGGGCGGTGGAGATCTTCCGCGACCTGCGCCAGCGCGATCGGCCGGCGCGGGTGGTGGCGTCCACCAACAGCCTGGCCGCCACCGACAACGCGATCGTCTACGCGCTCACCTACAAGTACAAGCGCCGCAACGTGCGCGAGCTGGGCTTCGACATCCACGAGTACAAGCCCTTTCCCGAGGACCCGCCGGTCGACCCGGCGCTCGGGGCGTGGCAGCCGGGAGACGCGCAGGGCCAGCCGCCCAGCGTCGCGCGCAGCGAGGTGCTGCCCGGCGCCGGCATGGCCGCCGGTGCCGGGCAACCGGAGGAGGATGCCGACCCGCGGCGCCAGGTCCGCGACAAGCTGCGCACCGAGAGCCGCCCGTCGCTGCTGAGCACCGGCCTGCCGGCCAACCGCCCGGTGCCGGTGGAGGCGCGGGGGCCGCGGCCGCGCATGGGCCTGCATGCCAAGTCGATGGTGATCGACCGGCGCATCGCCGTGATCGGCACCCACAACTTCGATCCGCGCAGCGAGACGTACAACACCGAAGGGGTGGTGGTGATCGAGGATCCGGCGTTCGCCGCGGCGCTGGCGGCCAGCATCGAGCGCGACATCGACCCGGGCAACTCGTGGACGGTGGCGCCGCGTGCGCGGCCGCCGGTGCTGTCCGGGCTCAACTACAGCATGGGCAAGGTGCTGGAGAAATCGCCGGTGCTGGACCTGTGGCCGTGGCGCTACGCGACCAACTACGCCTTCCAGCCCGGGCCGGACTGCCCCGCGCCGCTGCCGCGACGCGACCCGCGCTTCCACCAGTGCTACGTGGCGGTGGGCGACTTCCCGGAAGTGAGCCTCGGGCCGCGCTCGATCTTCACCCGCATGCTCACCGCCTTCGGCGCCGGGCTGGTGCCGATCCTGTGAGGGGGCGGCGATAATCGCCGCCCGCCTCTAAGCAGGAGCAGCGCCGATGGCCTTCCGTGGCCCGGTCGACCTGGACCAACTCAACCGCCTCAGCCGCGGCACCCTGATCGAACACCTCGGCATCGTGTTCACCGCCGCCGGCGCCGACTGGCTGCAGGCGACGATGCCGGTGGAGGCGTGCACCCGCCAGCCGTACGGGCTGCTGCACGGCGGCGCCTCGGTGGTGCTGGCCGAGACCCTCGGCAGCAGCGCCGGCAACCTGTGCCTGGACACCGCCACGCACCATGCGGTGGGCCTGGAGATCAACGCCAACCACCTGCGCGCGGTGCGCGAGGGCGTGGTCACCGGAACCGCGCGCGCGGTGCACGTCGGCCGCAGCACCCAGGTCTGGGACATCCGCATCGAGGACGCGCGTGGCCGCGCCAGCTGCGTCTCGCGGCTGACCCTGGCGGTGGTGCCCGCCACCGGGGGCTGAAGGACGGGCATCGCGCGGGCGGCCTTTCCGGTATCGTGCTCGACCTATGGACCACGCTTCCCCCCGCGCCGCCCGGCGCCGCGCAAGGCCCGGTTCCGGCGTCGGCCGCCTGCTCCGCTACCTCTACCGCATCCCGCTGCTGCTGCTGCACCTGCTGGTGCCGCTGCCGCTGACCCTGCTGTGCCAGGCGCCGCCGCTGGCGCGCCTGCCGTGGGGCCGGCAGACCCTCGGCGACCGCGCGGTGCAGGCGTGGTCGGCCGGACTGATGCGGGTGTTCGGCTTCCGCCTGCGCCGCTTCGGCGAGCCGCTGCCCGGCGCGGTGATGTTCGTCGCCAACCATGTCAGCTGGGTCGACATCGAGATGCTGCACAGCCAGCGGATGATGGGCTTCGTGGCCAAGCGCGAGATCGCCGGCTGGCCGGTCGTCGGCTGGCTGGCCACGCTCGGCCAGACCATCTACCACCAGCGCGGCAGCACCGATTCGCTGTCCGGGGTGATCACCGTGATGGGCGAGCGCCTGCGCCAGGGGCGCGCGGTGGGCGTGTTCCCGGAAGGGCGCACCCGCGGCGGCGAGGAGGTGGGGCCCTTCCACGCCCGCATCTTCCAGGCCGCGGTCGAGGCGGAGGTGCCCGTGCAGCCGGTCGCCCTGCGCTACGGCGTGGATGGCCGGGCGCAGACGGTGGTCGCCTTCGGGCCGCGCGAGAACTTCGCGACCAACTTCGTGCGCCTGCTCGGCGAGCCGGCGCGGCTGGCCGAGGTGCACTTCCTCGAGCCGGTACTGCCGGGACAGGTGGAAGGACGCCGGCGCCTGGCCGAGCTGTCGCGCGAGCGCATCCTCGCAGTGATGGAACCTTGAATCCCCGCGGTGGTGGGCTGGCGGCACTTGCGCCGGCACCGGCGCGACCGACAATGGTAACCGGCGTAACTGCCTGACCCGGGAATGCTGACCGCCGCCGACTTCCGCCCGCCGCGTCTGCTGCGCAACCCGCACCTGCAGTCGGTCCTGGGATCCAGCGCGCTGCGCCAGCGCCGTGGGCTGCGCGCGCTGGCCGCCAGTGGCGCGCGCACCCGCGAGCTGATCCTGGACGGTGGCAACGGCGTGCGCCTGCAGGGCTGGCACAGCCAGGTGCCGGGCCACCACGCCCGCGGCATGGCCCTGCTGCTGCATGGCTGGGAGGGCAGTGCCGAATCGGGCTACATGCGCCTGACCGCCGCGCGCCTGCTGGCGTGCGGGTTCGAGGTGTTCCGGCTCAACTTCCGCGACCACGGCGGCACCCACCACCTCAACGAGGACCTGTTCCACTCCAACCGCCTGGACGAGGTGGTGCACGCCACCGCCGACATGGTCGCGCGGCTGCGGGTGCGCGACCTGGTGGTGGCCGGCTACTCCCTGGGCGGCAACCACGCCCTGCGCCTGGGCCTGCGCGCGGCCGTGGCCGGGCTGCCGCTGCGCCGGATCGCGGCGGTGTGCCCACTGGTGGACCCGGCGGCCACGATGAGCCACATGGAGCGGGCGCCGCAGTTCTACGACTGGTACTTCCGGCGCAAGTGGCGCAGCTCGCTGGTGCGCAAGCGCGAGCTGTTCCCGGACCGCTACCCCTACGACGACGCCACCCTGGGCCTGGACCTGCGCGGGCTGATGGGCTGGCTGGCGCAGCGCCATGCCGGCTTCGGCTCGGTCGAGGCGTATTTCGACAGCTATTCGATCGCCGGCGCCCGGCTGGCGGCGCTGGCGGTGCCGGCCGACATCCTCATGTCGCGCGACGATCCGGTGATCCCCTACGACGATTTCAAGCACTGGCGGCTTCCGTCCGGCGCGCGGCTGGAGGTCGCCGCCTGGGGCGGCCACTGCGCCTTCGTCCAGAACCTGCATGGCGACGGTTTCGCCGAGCGCTGGGTCAGCGAGCGTCTGTGCGCGGGGCTGCCGGGCCGCTGACGGGCACCGGCTAGAATGCGGGTTTTTCCGCGGGAAGCCCCGATGCAGCAAAAGATCCACCAGGCCCTGGACAACGGCGCGCTCGACCAGGCGCTGCAGCTGGCACGCGACTGGACCGCCAGCGAGCCCCAGCTGGCCGCCGCGCACCGCGCGCTGGCCCATGTGCTGGCCCGCCGTGGCGATGACGCCGCCGCACTGTCGGCGCTGGACCAGGCCATCGCGCTGGCCCCGGAAGAGGCGGCGCTGCACCACGAGCGCGCGCTGCTGCTGGTCCGCGAGGGCGATGCCGCCGGTGCGCATGCCTCGCTGGGCCAGAGCCTGGGGCTGGATCCGAACCACCTGCCGGCTTACCTGGCGCAGGCGCGGCTGGCCATCGCCATGGGCCGGCTGGAGGAAGCGGCCCGGCTGATCCGCACCGCCGGGCGCATCGACGAGGGCCACCCGCAGCTGGTGGCGCTCGATGGCCTGCTGGCGCTGCGCCAGGGCGACCACGACCGTGCCCTGGCACTGGCGTCCGCCGCCAGCCGGCGCCTGCCGGACGACCCGCAGGTCCTGTCGGTGATGGGCTTCGGCTACATCGCCAAGGGCAACTGGGCCTTCGCCGAACAGGCCTTCCGCCGGGTGGTGGCGCTGCTGCCCGAGGCGCGCGGCCTGCAGCCGCTGCTGGCCCAGGTGGTCGCCGCCCAGGACCGCGGCGCCGAAGCCGCCGACCTGATGGCCCCGTTGCTGGAGGATCCGGCCACCGCCACCCCCGCGCTGCTGCGCAGCGGCGGCCTGTACGCGCTGCACGGGCGGCGGACGGAGCAGGCGCGGCAATGGCTGGGCCGCGCGCTGGAGGCCCGGCCGCAGGACGACCTGGCCCTGCGCGGGCTGCTGACCCTGTGGGCGGCCACCGATGCCCGTGACGACGCCCGCGACACCCTCGACGCACTGCTGGCCGCCGATCCTGGCAACGGCCGCGCCTGGGCCGCGCGGCTGGCGCTGGAGTCGCCGGCGACGCCCGAGGCGGCAGCGGTGCTCGAGCGCTGGCACGCGGCCATGCCCGGCCACGTGCCGGCGCTGGAGGCCTCGCTGTTCAATACCGACCGCACCGGTGACCCGGCCGCCACCCGCGCGGCCGCGCAGCGGCTGCTGGAGGCCGTCCCGGCGCACCCGGCCGGCCTGCAGTTCCTGGTCGAGGCGCTGCTGCCGGAGGATCCGGACGCGGCGCTGGAGCAGGCCCGGCAGATCCTGGCCCGCGCCGCCGACGGCGCCGAGCGCGACACCGTGGGCAGCTGGATCGGCCGCCTGCTCGACCGCGTCGGCCGCCACGACCAGGCCGTCGCCCAGTGGCAGTCGCTGCACGACGGCCACGCCGCCAGCCGCAGTCCGCTGCCGGCCCTGGCCGCGAGCCCGGAGGGGTGGCCGCCGCTGGCCACCGCCGCCGAGGACGCGCCGCAGCCGCTGCTGGTGTGGGGCGCCCCGGGCTCGGGCGTGGAGCGGGTGGTCGACACCCTGGCCGCCGGCGGCGGCCCGGTGCTGGCCGACCGCTACCGCCCCGATCCGCCGCGCGATCCGCTGCAGAGCCTGGCCACCGGCCCGGCCCTGGTCGAGGGGCGACTGGCCCCCGAGGCGCTGGTGGCGCAGTGGGCCCAGCACCTGCCGGCGCGGGGCGTGGCCGGCGGCAACGTGGTCGACTGGCTGCTGCACTGGGACAACGCCCTGTTGCTGGCGCTGCGCCCGCACCTGCCCGGCGGCCGCCTGCTGGTGGCCCTGCGCGATCCGCGCGACATGCTGCTGGACTGGCTGTCCTACGGCGCCGCCCTGCCGCTGAAGCTGGAATCGCCGGACGCGGCGGCGCGCTGGCTGGCCGCGGTGCTGGAACAGGTGGCGGTGCTGCAGGAGCAGGCCCTGTATCCGCACACCGTGCTGCGGCTGGACGAGGTCATCAACGACCCCGCGGCGCTGGCGGGCCTGGTCGGCCAGGCGCTGGGCGTGACCCTGCCGGCCCCGCGCGGCACCCCGCGGCGGATGCCGGCCGGACGCTGGCGCGCCTACCAGGCGGCCCTGGCCGGGCCGTTCGCCGTGCTGGCGCCGGTGGCCATGCGCCTGGGCTACCCTGAGGCCTGATCCTGCAACCGCCGGGAGCGGACATGTGCATCTGGAGCGACAGTTTTCCGGCCGGCGGCCTGATCCCGCCGGATTTCGCGCTGGGCGCGCCCGGTGGCTTCGGCGGCAACCGCAACCCGCACCTGGCCTGGACGGACGTGCCCACCAGCGCCCGCTCGCTGGTGCTGCTGTGCATCGACCCGGACGCGCCGACGGTCCCGGCGACCGTCGGCCGCCAGGACATGGAAATCCCCCGCGACCAGCCGCGCACCGAATTCGTGCACTGGGTGATGGTCGACCTGCCGCCGGCGCTGGACCGGATCGCCGCCGGCAGCTGCAGCGACGGCCTGGTGGCCGGCGGCAAGGCCGCCCCGGCCGGCCCGCAGGGTGCGCGACAGGGTCTGAACGACTACACCGGCTGGTTCGCCGGCGATGCGCAGATGGGCGGCGACTATCGCGGCTACGACGGTCCGTACCCGCCGTTCAACGATGCGCGGATGCACCGCTACTTCTTCCGCCTGTTCGCCCTGGACGTGGCGCGACTGGAGGTTCCGCAGCGCTTCACCGCCGCCGACGCCCTGCGCGCGATGCAGGGCCATGTGCTGGCCGAGGCGGCCATGCACGGCCGCTATACGCTCAACCCGCGCCTGGGCTGATCCCCGCGCGCGCCGGTGGCGCGCCGATGTCCACGGGCCCGGCCACACCGCAGGCCGCATGCGTATCCGCGCCGCCGCCGCCTGCATGGCGGGGCGTGCGCAGGGGCGTCCGCCAGCTCCGCGGACGCCGGCGCGCGCGTGGAGGGCCGTCACGCCGAGCCTGGCGCCGCCACCCGTATGCAATGCAGGCCGCTGGAAAGGCCCGCCGGCCTCAGGCGCCGGTCGGCATGAACGCCAGCAGGCCGATGCCCAGCGCGATCCGGTAGACCGCAAAGCCGGTGAACCGGTGCGCCTTGATGTAGCCCATCAGCCAGCGCACCACCGCAAAACCGGTGACCGCCGCGGCCACGAAGGCCACCGCCACGCCGGCCCAATCCTCCTCGCCCAGGCCGCCCTCCATGGCCAGTTCCAGGAAGGCGTAGGCGCTGGCCGCGAACATGGTCGGGATGCCGACCAGGAACACGAACTCGGCAGCCGAGGCGCGGCGGCTGGTGCCGGCCAGCATCGCCATGAAGATGGCCGCGGCCGAGCGCGAGGTGCCCGGGAAGATGCCCGCCACCACCTGGGCCAGGCCCACCAGCACCGCCACCTTCCAGGTCACGGTGGCCACGTCGCCGCGCTTCTCCGCGTAGTGCTCGGCCACCAGCATCCACACGCCGCCCAGCACCAGGGCCCAGGCGATCGGGGTCACCGTCTCCGGCAGCTCCCAGCCGGCCAGGCGCACCGGGAGGCCCACCAGCGCGGTGACCAGGAAGGCTACCGCCAGCTTGGCCACGTAGTCGCGGTTGGCCGGGTCCCCGAGGTGGGTGGCCAGTTCCCACAGCCGGCGGCGGAACACCAGGGTCACGGCCAGGATCGCGCCGGCCTGGATCACGATGTTGAAGAAGTCCGAGCGCGCACCGAGCCAGTGCTGGGCGATCAGCAGGTGGCCGGTGCTGGAGACCGGCAGGAATTCGGTGAGGCCTTCGAGGATGCCCAGCAAGAGGGCGGAAAACAGGTCGGACACGGGCGTGGGCGCGGTGGGGAGGGGCGAACGAGGATACGCGACCCCACCGGCGCCCGTGGCACGCACCTTTGCGGTGCAACAGCGCACCACAATGATGCACCTCGGCGGTGCTACATCCCCGCTTGCGGGCATCGGGCAAGCAAAATCAAGGGCTTGTGAAGGTCCCGGCGGTTGGCACGGCCCGTGCTACAGGGACGGTACCCATCACCTTCGAGGTTGCACTGCGATGTCCCTGGAAAACGTTGAGAAGCTGATCAAGGACAACAAGGTCGAGTTCGTCGACCTGCGATTCGTGGACATGCGCGGCATGCAGCAGCACGTGACCTTCCCGGTCAACATCGTCGACGCGTCGCTGTTCGAGGATGGCCGCATGTTCGACGGTTCCTCGATCGCCGGCTGGAAGGGCATCAACGAGTCGGACATGCTGCTGATGCCCGACGCGGACACCGCGGTGCTCGATCCGTTCACCGCCGACCCGACCCTGATCCTGACCTGCGACGTGCTCGACCCGGCGACCATGCAGGCCTACGGCCGTTGCCCGCGCGGCGTGGCCAAGCGCGCCGAGGCCTACCTCAAGTCCTCCGGCATCGCCGACCTGGCGTTCTTCGGCCCGGAGCCGGAGTTCTTCATCTTCGACGCGGTGCGCTACGCCAACGACATGGGCCACACCTTCTTCGAGATCGAATCGGAGGAAGCGGCCTGGAACAGCGGCACCAAGTACGAGACCGGCAACACCGGCTACCGCCCCGGCGTGAAGGGCGGCTACTTCCCGGTGGCCCCGCACGACTCGCTGCACGACCTGCGCGCGGAGATGTGCAAGGTGCTGGAAGAGGCCGGCATCGAGGTCGAGGTCCACCACCACGAGGTGGCGACCGCCGGCCAGTGCGAGATCGGCACCAAGTTCAACACGCTCGTCAAGAAGGCCGACGAGCTGCTGACCATGAAGTACATCATCAAGAACGTCGCCCACCGCAACGGCAAGACCGTCACCTTCATGCCCAAGCCGATCGTCGGCGACAACGGCAGCGGCATGCACGTGCACCAGTCGCTGGGCAAGGACGGCAAGAACCTGTTCTCCGGCGACGGCTACGGCGGCCTGTCGCAGATGGCGCTGTGGTACATCGGCGGCATCTTCAAGCACGCCCGCGCGATCAACGCCTTCGCCAACGCCGGCACCAACAGCTACAAGCGCCTGGTGCCGGGCTTCGAGGCGCCGGTGATGCTGGCCTACTCGGCGCGCAACCGCTCGGCCTCCTGCCGCATCCCGTGGGTGTCCAACCCGAAGGCGCGCCGCATCGAGATGCGCTTCCCCGACCCGATCCAGTCCGGCTACCTGACCTTCACCGCGCTGATGATGGCCGGCCTGGACGGCATCAAGAACCAGATCGACCCGGGCGCGCCCAGCGACAAGGACCTGTACGACCTGCCGCCGGAGGAGGAGAAGGACATCCCGAAGGTGTGCTCCAGCCTGGACCAGGCGCTGGAGGCGCTGGACGCGGATCGCGAGTTCCTCAAGGCCGGTGGCGTCATGACCGACGACTTCATCGACGGCTACATCGCGCTGAAGATGCAGGAGGTCACCAAGTTCCGGGCGGCGACCCACCCGCTGGAATACCAGCTGTACTACGGCATCTGATCGGAGGCGGCGCGGGGGAAACCCCGCGCCGCTTTCGCATCGGCGCCATACCGCCGTCCGCCAGGGGGCCGGGCGGTTGCGGAAGGAGGCAGAAAAGCAGCAAGCGAGGATTCCAGGGCCTGCACGACCTCCCCCAAAGAAGTCGGGTGCAGCCTGCGAATCGGTACGCCGCCGCCGTCATGGAGCGGCCATGTCGTAACGGAAAACGCCGGGCCCTCCAGTGGCCCGGCCGCTTCCGCCAGTTCCGAACGCCGGCCACAGCGGCCGGACCTTCCACCATCGGGATGCGAACATGAAACTGATCACCGCAATCATCCGGCCGTTCAAGCTTGACGAGGTGCGCGAAGCCCTCGCCCAGGCGGGCGTGTCCGGCATCACCGTGACCGAGGTCAAGGGCTTCGGTCGCCAGAAGGGTCATACCGAGCTGTACCGGGGCGCCGAGTACGTCGTCGACTTCCTGCCGAAGATCAAGATCGAGACCGTGGTCACCGACGACCGCGCCGAAGCGGTGCTGGAAGCCATCCAGCAGTCCGCCGGCACGGCCAAGATCGGCGACGGCAAGATCTTCGTGACCAGCGTCGAGCAGGTCATCCGCATCCGTACCGGCGAGATCGGCGCGGACGCGCTCTAACCCCAACCCGGAGAGACCCATGAAGACGCGACTTTTCGCCGGGTGGAAAGCCCGGTTCTATTCCGTGTGCCTGATGATGCTGGTCAGCGCGATGGCGACCCTCGCCTTCGCCGGCGCCGCCACCGCCCAGGAGGCCGCCGCGCCGCCTGTGGCCGAAGCGGCCGCCGCCCCCGTTGACGCCCCTGCCGGGGCGCCGGCCGATGCCGCGGGCGAAACCGCCCCCGTGCCGGCGGTGCCGCTGGCCGCGGCCAACGACCCCGCGCCCGAGGCGGCCGAACCGGTCGTGGACAAGGGCGACGTGGCCTGGATGCTGACCTCGACCCTGCTGGTGCTGCTGATGGTCGTGCCCGGCCTGGCCCTGTTCTACGGCGGCATGGTCCGCGCCAAGAACGTGCTGTCGGTGCTGGTGCAGGTGGCGATGGTGTTCTCGCTGCTGGCGGTGCTGTGGATCGTCTACGGCTACAGCCTGGCCTTCTCCGGCGAGGGCGCCTGGATCGGCAACCTCGACAAGCTGTTCCTCAAGGGCGTCACGATCGACACCCTGGCAGCCACCTTCACCGACGGGGTCAGCCTGCCGGAGTACGTGTTCGTCGGCTTCCAGGCCACCTTCGCCGGCATCACCGGTGCGCTGATCGTCGGCGCCTTCGCCGAGCGCGCCAAGCTGGCCGCGGTGCTGCTGTTCGTGGTGATCTGGTTCACCTTCGGCTACCTGCCGCTGGCGCACATGGTCTGGGCCACCGGCGGCTACCTGTTCGAGAAGGGCGCCCTGGACTTCGCCGGCGGCACCGTGGTGCACATCAATGCCGGCGTGGCCGGCCTGGTCGGCTCCTACTTCGTCGGCAAGCGCCTGGGCTTCGGCCAGACCGCGCTCAAGCCGCACAACGTGACCCTGACCTTCGTCGGCGCCTCGCTGCTGTGGGTGGGCTGGTTCGGCTTCAATGCCGGTTCCAACCTGGAAGCCACCGCCGGTGCGGCCCTGGCCTTCCTCAACACGCTGGTGGCCACCGCCGCCGCGGTGCTGGGCTGGGCGCTGACCGAGAAGCTGGTCAAGGGCAAGGCCTCGGCGCTGGGCGTGGCCTCGGGCATGGTCGCCGGCCTGGTCGGCATCACCCCCGCGGCGGGCCTGGTCGGTCCGTTCGGCGCCGTGGCCATCGGCCTGGTCGCCGGTGCGGTCTGCGTGTGGGGCGTCACCGGGCTGAAGAAGCTGCTGCGCGCGGACGACAGCCTGGACGTGTTCGGCGTGCATGCGGTCGGCGGCATCGTCGGCGCGATCCTGACCGGCGTGTTCTACGCGCCGTCGCTGGGCGGCCAGGGTGGCGAGGACTTCAACATGGCCTCGCAGGTCGCCACCCAGGCGCTGGGCGTGGGCCTGACCATCGTCTGGATCGGGCTGGTGTCGGTGGTCGGCTTCGGCCTGGCGAAGGTCGTGTTCGGCCTGCGCGTGAGCGAGGAGTCCGAGCGCGTCGGCCTGGACATCACCTCGCACGGCGAGTCCGCCTACGAGTCCTGAGCGGCGGCCGGCTTCATGTTGCAACCGGTCCGCGGCGCAACGCCGCGGACCGGGTTCCTCCCTCCCGAGCGGCCGCTCCCGGGCGGCCGCGACCGGATGCCGCGCACGGCCCGGGGGCGTCGCGCACCACCAGCACCGAGGTGATCCCGTGTTCCCGGCTCGTTCCCGCACCGGCTCCCGGCAGCGCCACCCTGCGGCGCCCGCCGGCCCGCGGCATGGCCCCGCACGCTTGCCTTCCCCGGCGCTTGCCGGTGCAATGCGGCATGGCCCGACGTTCCATCCTTCTGGCGACGCTGCTGCTGCTCCTGTGCGCCTGCAGCCAGGCGCCGCCGCGCAATCCGCTGGCGCAATGGGCGCCTTCGCCCAACCACGACGCGCGCCGGCCGCAGCTGGTGGTGCTGCACGCGACCGAGCAGGCGTCGGTGGCGCAGAGCCTGCGCACCCTGCAGACGCGCAACAGCGGCGGGCCGGTCAGTGCGCACTACCTGGTGGGTGCCGACGGCAGCCTGCACCAGCTGGTGGCCGACGACCGCCGCGCCTGGCATGCCGGCAGCGGCAGCTGGGCCGGTATCACCGAACTGAACTCCGCCTCCGTCGGGATCGAGCTGGACAACGATGGCGCCTCGCCGTTCCCGCCGGCCCAGGTCGATGCCCTGCTGCGGCTGCTCGAGGACCTGTGCGGGCGGCTGGGCATCCCGCGCCATGCGGTCATCGCCCACGCGGACATGGCGCCAGCGCGCAAGCGCGATCCCGGCGCGCTGTTCCCGTGGGACCGGCTGGCGGCCGCCGGCTTCGGGCTGTGGCCGGACCCGGCCGACGGCGCGCCGCCCCCAGGCTTCGACCCCTGGCTGGCGATGCAGGCCATCGGCTGGCCGCTGCACGACCGCGCGGCCGCGGTCCGTGCGTACCGCCGCCACTACCGGGGCGACGAGGCCGACCAGCTGGATGCGCAGGATCTGCGCATCCTGCATTCGCTGGCGGTGCAGGCGCGCCGGCAGCGCTGAGATCCCATCCGGCGTCGCTGGCGGCGGCGCCATGCACTAGATTGGTGCAATGCCCGACATGACCGCCGACGCCCCCACCCTCGAACACCTGGCCACGCCGCTTGCCTGGGCCGATGCCCAGGCGCGCATCAGCGGCGTCAACGCCGCCCTGCCACGCTGGCTCGGCATCGGCCCGCGGCGCCTGCTGGGCCAGCCGCTGGCCGCGCTGGAGCAGGAGGGCGACGCGCTGGCACGGTTCCTGGAGCAGGGCGACCGCGAGGTGCTGCGGCTGCACCGCATCGCCCTCGGGGTGCCCGGCGAGGCGCCGCGCCTGGCCGACGGCTGGGTCACCCGCATGGCTGACGGCTGGCTGCTGGAAGCCCACCCCTGCGATGCCTTCCCGGCGGCGCCAGATCCGGCCCAGGCGCTTCCCGGCGCCCTGCAGGCCGCGCTCAAGGGCCTGGCCCACGAACTGCGCAACCCGCTGGCCGGGCTCAAGGGCGCGGCCCAGCTGCTGTCGCGCCGCGCCGCCGCGCGCCAGGACGACGCCGGCGAGCGCGAGCTGATCGAGCTGATCGGCTCGGAGATCCAGCGCCTGAGCAAGCTGGTCGACCAGCTGCTCTCGCCGGTGCCCCAGCATCCGCACGCGCCGCTCAACATCCACGCCGTGCTCGAGCGGGTACTGCGCCTGGCCGAGGCCGAAGGCGCCCGCGCAGTGCGCATGCAGCGCGACTACGACCCGTCCATCCCGGAGCTTCCCGGCGATGCGGACCGGCTGGCACAGGCGGTGTGGAACCTGGTCAACAACGCGCTGCAGGCCGGGGCCACCACCATCATCCTGCGCACCCGGGTCGAGAGCGGCCTGCACATCCGCGACCACCTGCATGCGCGCGCGCTGCGGGTGGAGATCGTGGACGACGGCCGCGGCGTGCCCGACGAGCTGGCCGAGCACCTGTTCCTGCCGCTGGTCAGCGGCAGGGCCGAGGGCACCGGCCTGGGCCTGGCGCTGGCCCACCAGGTCGCGCGCGAGCACCGCGGCTCGCTGACCTTCCGCTCGCGCCCCGGGCATACCGTCTTCACCCTGCTGCTGCCGCACACCGAACCCGAAGGAGAACCCACCGCATGAGCATCGACAGCCGCCGGGTGTGGGTGGTGGACGACGACCGCTCGGTGCGCTTCGTGCTGGCCACCGCGCTGCGCGACGCCGGCTACGAGGTCGACGGTTTCGAGAACGCCGCCAGCGCGCTGTCGGCCCTGCGCCTGCGCGGGGCGCCGGACCTGCTGTTCACCGACGTGCGCATGCCCGGCGAGGACGGGCTCAAGCTGCTGGACCGGCTGAAGGCGGCGCACCCGCAGCTGCCGGTGATCGTGATGTCCGCCTACACCGACGTGGCCAGCACGGCCAGCGCCTTCCGCGGCGGTGCCCACGAGTTCCTGTCCAAGCCGTTCGACCTGGACGATGCGGTGGCCCTGGCGGTGCGCGCATTGCCGGCCGACGCCGCGCGCGCGCCGGCGCCGGCGGTCGTGGCCGCCGCCGAACAGGCCGAGGCCAGCCAGGAGCTGATCGGCGATGCGCCGGCGATGCGCGCGCTGTTCCGCGCCATCGGCCGGCTGGCGCAGGCGCCATTGTCGGTGCTGATCACCGGCGAGACCGGCACCGGCAAGGAGCTGGTGGCCAGCGCCCTGCACCGCGAGTCGCCGCGCTCGGCCGGCCCGTTCGTGGCCCTCAACACCGCGGCCATCCCGGCCGAGCTGCTGGAAAGCGAGCTGTTCGGCCACGAGGCCGGCGCCTTCACCGGCGCGCAGAAGCGTCACATCGGGCGCTTCGAGCAGGCCGACGGCGGCACCCTGTTCCTGGACGAGATCGGCGACATGCCGGCCTCGCTGCAGACCCGGCTGCTGCGCGTGCTGGCCGAAGGCGAGTTCTTCCGGGTGGGCGGCCGCGAACTGATCCGGGTGGACGTGCGGGTGATCGCCGCCACCCACCAGGACCTGGAGGCACTGGTGCAGCAGGGCCGCTTCCGCGCCGACCTGCTGCACCGGCTCAACGTGGTGCGGCTGCAGATCCCGGCGCTGCGCGAGCGGCGCGAGGACATCCCGCTGCTGGCCACCACCTTCCTGCACCGCGCCTCGCGCAAGCTTGGCGCCGGCGCCAAGCGGTTCGAGCCTTCGGCCCTGGCCGCGCTGCAGGCGATGGACTGGCCCGGCAACGTGCGCGAGCTGCAGAACCTGTGCTGGCGCCTGGCCGCGCTGGCCCCGGGCGAAACCATCACCCTGGACGACCTGCAGGTGCTGCAGGCGCCGGTGGCCACGCCGGCGCCCGCCATGGCCGGGGCCGGCCAGTGGGACCGGCAGCTCGGCCAATGGGCGTTGGACTGCCTGCGCGCCGGCGCGCGCGACCTCCACGCCGAGGCCCGCGCGCGGTTCGACCGCGCGCTGCTGCACGCGGCGCTGGAACACACCGGCGGGCGCCGGGTCGAGGCGGCGGCGCTGCTGGGGGTCGGCCGCAACACGGTGACGCGCAAGCTGGGGCCCGGGCGCAGCCGGCGCTGAGCACGCGACGGCGGGTTCATCGCGTCGATGCGTGGCGGGTGGGTATCCTCGGGGCCCGACATTCCAGGGAGTACCCCCGATGATGCGTACCGCCTCCACCTACCTGGCCGCCAGCGGCCTGCTGCTCCTGGCCGCCTGCAGCACCACCGCGCCGGTGGCCACCCCCCCGTCGACCCCGGTGGCGCCGGCCGCCACCAGCACCGCGCGGGAAGCCGGCGTGGTCCTGGCCTCGGCCTCCGGCAGCCGCGTCAGCGGCACCCTGACCCTGGTCCCGCTGCAGGGCGGGGTGCATGTGCGCGGCCAGGTCGGCGGTCTGGCGGCCAACGGCAAGTTCGGCTTCCACGTGCACGAGAAGGGCGACTGCAGCGCGGTGGACGCCACCAGCGCCGGTGGCCACTTCAACCCGGCCGGCACCGCCCACGGTCGGGTGGGCACGGGCACCCACCACGGCGGGGACATGGACAACCTGGTCAGCAACGCCGAGGGCGTGGCCAGCGTGGATGCGCACCTGCACGGGGTGACCCTCGGCGGCGGCGCGGCCAATGACATCGCCGGCCGCGCGGTCATCGTGCATGCCGACCCGGACGACTACCGCAGCCAGCCCACCGGCAATGCCGGCGCCCGCGTCGCCTGTGGCGTGATCCGGGTCAAGGGCTGAGCGGGTCGCAGGCGGCGCGGCGCGGTCGCGCCCGCCGCCTCAGCCGGGCTGGGCCAGCAGCACCCGCGGATCCTGGCGCCCGTCGGCGTGCACGTAGAGCAGCGGGATGCCGTGGGCTTCCAGCACCGCGGCCAGCTGGCGCTGGCGGGCGAGGAACATCTCGTACACCCGCTGCAGGCGGTCGCATTCGGCCTGGCCGGGGCTGCCGCCGTGGTAGTGCGCGCACCAGGCGGCCGGATCGAACAGGGCCATGCGCGCCTCGCCGCGCTCCAGCCGCAGTAGCGGCTCGGGCGCGGCGTCCAGCCATTCCACCGTCTCCGGCGACAGCATCGCCGCCTCGATCAGGTTCCACAGCGCCGACAGCCCCTGGTTGTCGTACTGCATGGCCATCATCGCGGCCAGGTCGTGCGCGCTGAGGTAGCGGGCATGCTCGATCCGCGCCTGGAAGCCGTCCTGGGCCAGCAGGGCGGCATCGGCGCAGGCCATGCCCTGGGGCAGCAGCGCGTCCTCCAGCACCGCCGACACCGCGCCGACGGTGGCTTCCGGCCCGGCCAGCACGAACGGCAGGATCCGCAGGCCGCCGCCGGCCAGCGCCGGGTCGGCCTGCAGCGGCAGCGGCACCTCGCCGGCGGCGTCCGCACCGAAGGCCAGCACCCGCGGGCCCTCGCCGCGGCCGGGTGCGCGCGCGTGCAATTCCTCCAGCCGGCGGTGCAGCGACCAGCCCGGGCGCAACGCCTCGGCCGGGTCGAAATGCGCCGCGGCCAGCACCAGGTCCAGCTGCGCCACCTCCGGCGCCAGCCCGGCCAGGTCGCGACCGACGGCCGCGGCCAGGGCGCCGGCTTCCCCGGGCGACAGGGCCGCCCGCCCGGGTTGCTGGCCACCGGCCAGTTCCAGCGCGAACACGCCGCGGAACACCGCCTCAGCCATGGACGGCCTCCGCGGAGCGGGCACGCACGCGGGCGCGGCGGGTGTTCATCGGGGACTCGGTCTGCGTCATTGGCCGCCTGGCAGGTCGGGGCTACACTGCGGGCATTATGCATTCGGTCGCGTATGCAGACCGTGTCCACGAATGGAATCCGCCCGAGGCCTGCCCATGCCATCCGCCCGACCCGTCGCCATCCTCGGCGGCGTCCGCATCCCTTTCTGCCGCCAGAACACGGCCTATTCCGACGTCGGCAACCTCGGCATGTCGGTGCGCACGCTGGGGGCGCTGGTGGAGCGCTTCGGCCTGCACGGGCAGCAGCTGGGCGAGGTGGCCATGGGTGCGGTCATCAAGCATTCCTCGGACTGGAACCTCGGGCGCGAGGCGGCGCTGTCCTCGGGCCTGTCGCCGCTGACCCCCGGCATCACCCTGCAGCGTGCCTGCGGTACCAGCCTGGATTCGATCATCACCGTGGCCAACAGGATCGCGGTGGGCCAGATCGAATCGGGCATCGGCGGCGGTTCGGACACCACCTCCGACGTGCCGATCGTCTATGGCAGGAAGCTGCGCGCGCGGCTGATGGCGGCCAACCGCGCCCGCACCACCGGCGAGAAGGTCAGGGCCCTGGTGCGGGGCTTCCGGTTCGGCGAGCTGAAGCCCGAGTTCCCGGGCGTGGCCGAGCCGCGCACCGGCAAAAGCATGGGCGAGCACTGCGAGGACATGGCCAAGGCGTGGAACATCTCGCGCGACTCGCAGGACGAGTGGGCGGTGGCTTCGCACCACAAGCTGGCAGCCGCCTACCAGCGCGGCTTCTTCGACGGGCTGATCGCGCCGTTCCGCGGCGTGGAACGCGACAACATCCTGCGCCCGGACACCTCGCTGGAGAAGCTGGCCACGCTCAAGCCGGCCTTCGACAAGACCTCCGGCCGCGGCACCCTAACCGCCGCCAACTCCACCCCGCTGACCGATGGTGCCGCCGCGGTGCTGCTGGCCTCGGACGAATGGGCACAGGCCCATGGCCATGAGCCGCTGGCGTATCTCAGGGACGCGCACGTGTCTGCGGTGGACTTCGTCCATGGCGAGGGCCTGCTGATGGCCCCGACCGTGGCCGTGGCCGAGATGCTCCGGCGCAACCGCCTCACCCTGCAGGACTTCGACCTCTACGAGATCCACGAGGCGTTCGCCGCGCAGGTGCTGTGCACGCTGCGCGCGTGGGAGAGCGAGGACTACTGCCGTACCCGCCTCGGCCTGGAGGCGCCACTGGGCCGGATCGACCCGGAGAAGATCAACCCGGTCGGCTCCTCGCTGGCCACCGGCCACCCGTTCGCCGCCACCGGCGCGCGGGTGGTGGCCACCGCCGCCAAGCAGCTCAAGGAGCGCGGGGGCGGCCGCGCGCTGGTGTCCATCTGCACCGCCGGCGGCATGGGCGTGGTGGCGATCATCGAGCGCTGAGGACGGCCGGCCAACGCGCCACCCGGCCCGCGTGGCCGCCTTCCCGTTTCCTGCGGGCAATGCGTGTCCTTCAGGCCGGCCGAACCCGGGGGAAAGGCCGGCTCCGCTCCGCCCCGGTGACGCCGCGGCGGTGACCGGGGTCCGGGCGCGGGGGATACAGCCGCCCCGCCCTGCAGCCTTGGTCCGCGATCACCCCGGCGGTGGGTCACTCCGGCAGCAGCGGCCGGCCGTAGGCGTCGCGTTCTTCCAGCGCGATGGCCGCCAGCGGATCCAGCGGGCGCGCGGCCAGCGGTTGCACCGGCTCGCCGCGCATGGCCAGCAGCGCGTTGGCATAGGCCTGGCTGGCCAGCACGTGGTCGCCGGCCTCGGCCAGGCCATCGCCCATCAGCTCCCAGGCGTCCGCGCCAGCGCCACTGGCCAGCGCCTGGTCCAGGAAGCCCCGGGCCTGTTCCCACTGGCCCTGCTGGCGTGCCAACCGGGCCAGGGCCACCAGCAGCGCCGGGCTGGCCGGGTGCTGCTGCAGCCAGCGCTGGGTGCTGGCGCGGCGCGAGTCCACATGGCCCACGGGCAGGCGCGCGTAGAGGTCGACCAGTTCGTCGTCCCAGTGCGTGTCCAGGGCCTGTTCGAGATGGCGCATGGCCGCCTCGTCCCATCCCAGCGCAGCGGCGCGGCGGGCGTAGGCGCCGATGACCGGCGGCTCGGCGCGCAGCGGCTTGGGCATCGCCTCCCAGCGCTCGGCCAGCACGTTGGCGTCGGAGGTCTCCTCCAGCGAGGCGGCGGCCAGGGTGGTTTCCAGCGCCGCCAGCTCGTCCGGCGGCAGGGCCGCCTGCTGGCGCAGCGCCCCGAGCAGGCCATAGGCCTCGCCGGCGCGGCCGATCGCGGCCAGGGCGCGGGCCCGCAGCACCAGGCCGCGCGGCGGCAGGGGCTGGGCCTGGGCCACGTCCAGGGCATTGATCGCATCGACCGGGCGGGCGCGCGCCAGCAGCCGCTCGCCCTGGAGCACGGCATGCAGGACCGGATCGCGGGTGGCCAGCGCCGCCAGCCAGTGGGCGGCGGCGGCCTCGTCACCGCGGGCATCGGCCGCGCGCACCGCGCCGGCCAGGGCCAGCGCGCCGGCCTCCTCGTCATCGGCGGCGTTGCCCAGCAGCTTCTCGCCGTGGCTCCAGCGGCCGCCATATACCGCGCGCATGCCTTCGATCAGGCGGCCGCGGCCCTGGCGCTTGCGGTACCGGCCCCAGGACCGGAACGGCAGCCGCAGCAGGTGCCACGCCGCGGCCAGCACCACCAGCGCGGCCAGGGCCAGGGCGATGGCCACCGGCAGGCTTGCGCTGTAGTCGTAACCGCCGGCGCGCACGATCACCCGGCCCATCGACGCCAGGTCCTGCTGCGCCATCCACTGCGCCGCCAGCACGCCGGCCACGGCCGCCACCAGTAATGCCACCAGCCATCGATAAGGCTTCATTGCGGACTCCTTCCGTCGCGCGCGGCCCGCAGCTGCAGCAGGGTGGCTTCCAGCACCGGCTCCTGGACCTGCAGCGGTTCGCCACGCATGGCCTGAAGTTCACCCTGAAGCTCGCGCAGGGCGGGTGAATCCGGCCACAACCGCGCCGTCGCCGCATGCACTCGGTTCAGGGCCGCGCCGAACGCGCGCGCGTCACCGCGCTCGAGTGCCGCCCGCGCCAGGGTCAGCTCCAGCTGCAGGGCCGCCTCCGAAGCGTTGCGCTCGCTGGCGGTCAGCAGCTGCTGGCGCCCGGCGGGACGCACCTGCACCAGCGGCGCCAGCGCGCGCTGCCACCAGGGCGCGGTCACCTGCGTGGCTTCGGCCGGCGCCTCGTCGGGAAGCGCCGCCAGGCGTGCGGAAGCGGCTTCCAGGCGGGTGGCGAGCGCCGCACGCGGGCCGCTGCCCAGGCGCTGCAGCAGCGCCCGTTCGTCGGCCAGCGTCTGGCGCAGGTTGAGCAGGCCGGGGTCGTCCATCCCGTCCAGCAGGCCGGCCGCTAGCGCGTAGGCGCGGCGCGCGCCGTCCACGTCGCCGGCGATGCGCAGGCGCTGGGCGCCCATCACCAGCAGCAGCTCGGCCTCGTCCAGGCGCGCGGTGCGGCTGCCCTCGCGGCCGTGCGCGGCCAGGCGGGCGACGTTGTCCTCCAGCAGCGCGTTGCGCTGGCCCAGGCCCAGCACCTCGTCCCGCAACACCCGGTTGGCGCTGGCTGCATCGCGGACCAGCCGCGACTGGGTCGCCAGGTCGCCGCGCAGGTTGTCCATGCGTGCCAGCAGCGCTTCCATCTGGCGCGCCTGGTCGGCGCTGTCGTCGCGCACCCGGGCCTGCTGGCCACGCCACGCGTACCAGCCCCAGGTGGCGGCCAGCAATGCGACCAGCAGGGCCAGCAGCCACGGCACCAGGCGCGCGGACGGCCGGCGGGAAGAAGGGAGATCGTTCACGGCTGCATCCTTGTCAGGCCGGATCGGGGGATGCCGCGCGCTTCCGCGGCCAGCCGGCCGGTGGCAAGCATCGCTTGGCGCCGCCGGCCCCGCAAGGATCAGCCGGCGACCATCCGCTGCGCCAGCGCGGCCAGTGCGGCCGGGCGCGGACTTCCGGCCGAGGCGGCCCCGGCGAAACCGCGCTCCCGCGCCAGCGCGGCCAGGCGCTCGCTGGCGGCGGCCACCTGGCAGCGCCGCAGGGCCTGCCCGGCGATCGCCGGCCAGGTGTCGAGCACGCGCTCCAGGGCCTCGCCGCTGCTGAGCGCCACGCACGCCGGTGCCGACAGCGCGTGCAGCCCGGCCAGCGCACGCGGCGTGGGCGCCAGGGGCTGGCGCCGGTAGACGTCGGCACGCACGACCGTCGCGCCGCGCGCCTCCAGCTCGGGCGCGATCACGCCGCGGCCACCGGGGGCCGTGACCAGGCCGACGCTGGCCGGCGCCGCCAGTGCCGGCAGTGCCAGCACGCCCTCGCTGTCCATCCGCCGCGGCGCCTGCACCTGGTCCACGCCTGCCCGCCGCAGCGCCAAGGCACCACCGGCGCCCACCGCCAGCCAGTGCTGGCCGGGCCGTGGCCGTAGCGGACGCAGGCGCGCCGCCGCCGCAACCGCCGCCGGGCTGGTGAACAGGACCGCGCTGCAGGCCAGTGCCGCCTCCAGCGCCCGTACCGCCGCCGCGTCGTCCTGCGGCTCCAGCGCCCAGGGCGACAGGGCGAGCAGCCGGGCACCGTGGCGCGCCGCGGCGCGGCGCATGCCGTCATGGCCGCCGCGCGGACGCAGCGACACCAGGGTCCACGCGGGCGGGGTGTGCAGGGACATTGCGGCATTATGCGGGCTCCGCGCGGCCCGGCCGCGCCTCCTGGCACCCAAGAACGGATGACTGCAACGGTTCGGCAAGACCCTTCCCTGGAGGCGGTGCACGCGCTGCTCGGCGCGATCCCGCAGGCGCGCGGCATGCAGATCCGCATCGCCGGCGCGCACGACGGACGCCTGCGCCTGCACGCGCCCCTGGCGCCCAACATCAACGACAAGGGCTCGGCGTTCGGCGGCAGCCTGGTGTCGCTGATGACCCTGGCCGGCTGGGGCCTGGCGACCTGGCAGCTGGCGCGGGCGGGGGTCGCCGCCGACGTGTACGTCGCCGACAGCAGCGTGCGCTACCTGGCGCCCCTGTACGACGCGCTGGAGGCGGAGGCCTGGCTGGAGGAGGGCGACTGGGAGACCTTCCTGTCCACCTTCCGCCAGCGCGGCCGCGCGCGCTGCCGCATCGCCGCGCGCATCGCGCTGCCCGGCGGCGCGGACGCCACCGTGCTCAGCGGCCGGTTCGTGGCGCTGTCGCGCCAGCGGGGCGACGGGGCGGCCTGATAGCATGCAGGGCACGCCCTGCCGGAACCCGACCATGCGCCTGCCCGCGATCCTGCTGGCCCTCCTCGCGCTGCTGGCGGCCCTGCCGGCCGATGCCCGCGGCGCGCGCCAGGCGGCGCGGCTGGAGCAGGCCCAGGCCGCGTTCGCCTCGGCCGTGCGCTGGAGCGATTACGACACCGCGCTGCAGCTGGTCGACCCGGCCTGGCGGGCCGCCCATCCGGTGACCGGGGCGCGGCTGGAACGCTACCGCCAGCTGCGCGTGTCCAGCTACCGCGAGGGCGCCAGCGCGGCGATGCCAGACGGCACCATCGTGCGCGAGGTGGAGGTCGGCGCGGTCAACCGCCACACCCAGGCCGAACGCACCGTGCGCTGGCGCGAGCAGTGGCGCTGGGACGCCGAGGCCGGCCGCTGGTGGCAGGCCGCCGGGCTGCCGGACTTCTGGGACGGGCAGTAGCCGGCCCACCTGCCGGCGGCGACCGGGGCTTGTGCGACAATCGCCGCCCCGTCCCGTCCGTACTGAAGAACGCGCGCCGTGAATTTCGAGACCCTGATGGCCTTCGCCGGCCGCCACCCGATGCTGTCGCTGGCGCTGGCCGGTCTGACCGTGGCGATCATATTTACCGAGATCAGGCGCCTGACGCGCGGCTACAAGGCGCTCAAGCCGGCCGAGCTGCCGCTGGTGGCCAACCAGCCCGGCGCGCTGGTGGTGGACCTGTCGGCGATCGCCGACTTCGAGAAGGGCCACATCGCCGGCAGCCGCAACATCATCCCCAGCCAGTTCGACCCGGCCGGCAAGCTGCTGTCCGGCGCCCGCCAGTCGCCGGTGGTGACCGTGTGCCGCAACGGCATGGCCTCGGCCGACGCCGCCGCCAAGCTGAAGAAGGCCGGCTTCGAGCAGGTGCACTGGCTCGACGGCGGCATCGCCGCCTGGCAGGCGGCCGGCCTGCCGCTGGTCAAGGGCCGCTGAGCCCGCGCGCGGGGCGCCGGCCGTCGCCGGCGGCGCCCGTGCCATAATCCCGCGTTCCGTTCCCGGCCGGTTCAGACGGCCACTACCCGCGATTCCTGGAGTCAGAAATGTCCGACGAAACCACCAACGGCGCTGCCGCCCCCGCCCCGCAGGAAGCCGCTGGCCCGGCCTTCAGCGTCGAGAAGATCTACGTCAAGGACGTTTCCTTCGAGTCGCCCAATTCGCCGTCGATCTTCAGCGAGCCCGGCCAGCCGGACCTGCAGCTGAACCTCAACCAGCGCGTGCAGCGGTTGAACGAGAACGCATTCGAGGTGTCCCTGCGCGTCACCCTGACCTGCAAGGTCGGCGACAAGACCGCCTACGTGGCCGAGGTCGACCAGGCCGGCGTGTTCGGCATCGCCGGGCTGCCGCCGCAGGGTGTGGACGTGCTGCTGGGCACCCAGTGCCCGAACATCCTGTTCCCGTACGTGCGCCAGATCGTCGGCGAGCTGATCCAGGCCGGTGGTTTCCCGCCGTTCCTGCTGCAGCCGATCAACTTCGACGCCCTGTACGCCGAGACCCTGCGCCAGCGCCAGGCGCAGCAGGGCGAGGGCGACATCGCGTCGGCCGAGCCGGCCGGCAACGCCTGATCCAGGCGGCAGCGTCGCGATGACGGCCGACACCGGCAGCAGCAGGCTGGCAGTCCTCGGTGCCGGCTCCTGGGGCACGGCCCTGGCGACCCTGACCGCGCGCAACGGCCTGGCCACCACCCTGTGGGGCCGGGACGCGGCGGTGATCGAGGCGATCGACACCCGCCATGAGAACCCGCGGTACCTCCCCGGCATCCCGCTGCCGGGGCGCCTGCGCGCCACCACCGGGCTGGCCGCGGCCGTCGACGGCTGCGACTGGGTGCTGGTGGTGGTGCCCTCGCATGCCTTCACCGAAACCCTGCACGCGCTCCGCCCGCTGCTGCCAGCGGGCGCCGGCGTGGCCTGGGCGACCAAGGGATTCGAGCCCGGCTCCGGGCGTTTCCTGCACGAGGTCGCCGCCGACGTGCTCGGCCCCGACGTGCCGCTGGCCGTGGTCACCGGCCCGTCCTTCGCCAAGGAAGTCACCCTGGGCCTGCCCACGGCGGTGACCGTGCATGGCGAGGATCCGGGCTTCACCCGCCAGGTCGCCTCGGGCCTGCATGGCCCGGCCTTCCGCGCCTACACCGGCGATGACATGGTCGGCGCCGAGCTGGGCGGGGCGATGAAGAACGTGCTGGCGGTCGCCACCGGCGTGGCCGATGGCATGGAGCTGGGCCTGAACGCCCGTGCCGGCCTGATCACCCGCGGCCTCAACGAGATGCTGCGCCTGGCCGCGGCCATCGGCGCGCGCCCGGAGACCCTGATGGGCCTGGCCGGCCTCGGCGACCTGGTGCTCACCTGCACCGGCGACCTGTCGCGCAACCGCCGCCTGGGCCTGGCCCTGGGGCGTGGCAAGGAGCTGGACGAGGCGGTGCGCGAGATCGGCCAGGTGGTCGAATCGGTGCAGACCGCCAACGAGGTCATGCGCCTGGCGGCCCGCCACGGCGTGGAGCTGCCGATCTCCGCCGGCGTGCACGCGGTACTGCACGGAGTGCTGACCCCGGCCCAGGGCCTGAACCAGCTGCTGGCCCGCGAGCAGAAGCCCGAGTATCCGGAAACCCTGTTCCGCTGAGGCCGCCTGGCGCGTCCACTGACGCCATGCGGCGCGGAACTGCGCCGCGCCTGATCGCTGTCCGCCCCTGCCCGCCTGGCACCGCCCACGCAAAGAAAGAGCCCGGCACGAGGCCGGGCTCCGGGGGTGCTGGCGTGGGGGAGGGGGGGACACGCCAGCGCCGCATTGCGGTACCGGACGGGGGAGAGAGGACCTTCCGGTACCGCGCGGACTCGTTGCCTTACCAGGTGAAGCGCGGGCCGACAAACCACTGGGTGTCGCCGTCGACGAACTTCACGTCGCCGCTGATGCCCCAGTTCTGGTTGAACTTGGCCAGGGCGCCGACGCGGCCGTAGAACTCGCCGTCGTAGGTGTCGCCGTCCTCGTAACCGGCCATCGCATAGCCCTCGAAGTTCGGGTGCAGCGCGCCGCGCACGCCGACCTCGGCGCTCCAGCCGTCATAGTCGAAGCCATGGCCGGCGTCGAACTTCTCGTAGGCGACGCGGGTGACCAGGTCCATCGAGGGGTTGACCTCGCGGTTGTAGCCGACGCCGAAGCGGTACTGGTCGAAGTCGATCGAGGTGTTGTCCAGCTCCTGGTTGCTGTAGCCGCCGAACAGGTGGAAGTTCGGGGCAATGGCGACCGAGCCGTCCACGCCGAAGCCGTCGGCATCGGCGCCGTCGGTGTTGGTCGCGGCGTAACCGCCCTGGACGTAGTTGTACGAAACGCCTTCGGCGGCGCTGGCGGCAAACGGCAGGGCGGCCACCAGGGCCAGGGCAAGCAGGGAATTCTTCTTCATCGCGGACTCTCTTGTCTCGTCGTTGTTATGTGGCCGTGAACGCTGTGCCGTCCAGGCACGCGCATTATTGGCCTTCACACGCAACGGGGCCTGAATTCAGAACTGACCGGTACATGAATTAGCCGGGTATCCGGGGAACTTTGGCCGGCGCACGTGTCGAGCTGGAATGGACCCCGCGCGCCCGGTACGCATACGCCGACGGCGACGGCATGCCGTTACCGCCGTGCCCGTTGCCGTGACTTCGTCAAGCAGGTGCCCGTGCCTGCCGCGCGGCCGGCATCCCGGCGCGCGCAGGCGACGGCCGTGTCGCCGGACCAGGCGTGCCGCGCCCCTACGTCCCGGGCACCACCGCTTCCCGTACCACCGCCGGCACCGGCGCCGGCGCATACCGCCGCAGGTAGTCCATGTGTCCGGGCATGCTTCCCACGGTGTCGAGCACCTGGCGGCGGATGTCCCCCAGGAAGCGCTGCAGGTCCTCGCGCGACATCACGTCGGCGGAAGGGTGGTACCGCCGCGGGACGATGCCCTGCCCCATCATCACCTGTACCCAGGAGTTCTCCGCGAACAGTTCGCCGGGCTGGTGGAACACCTGGCCGGTCTCGCGGAACAGGTCGATGCGGTGCTGCAGCGAGGCCGGCAGCGACATTGTCGCCACCTCCTCCCAGTACGGCGAGTCGCGGCGGTCGGTGGCGTGGTAGTGCAGCACCACGAAATCGCGCACGTGCTGCAGCTCGGCGTCCAGCTGGGCGTTGTAGTCGTCGATCGCGGCCTGGCTGAGCACCTGCGGGAAGGACTGCAGCAGGCGCACGATGCCGCGCTGGATCAGGTGGATGGTGGTCGATTCCAGCGGTTCGACGAAGCTGCCGGCCAGGCCCAGGGCCACGCAGTTCTTCTCCCAGCAGCGCTGGCGCTGGCCAGGACGGAAGCGGACCGGCCACGGCGTGCGGATCACCTCGCCCTGGACGCTGGAGAGGAAGGCCTCGCGCGCCTCTTCGTCGTCCATGAAGCGGCTGGAATAGACGATGCCGTTGCCGACCCGGTGCTGCAGCGGGATGCGCCACTGCCAGCCCGCGCGCCCGGCGATGGCGCGGGTATAGGGCACGGCGTCGCGCACCGCGGTGGTCTGGGTGGCCAGGGCGCGGTCGTTCAGCAGCCACTGCGACCAGTCGATGAAGCCCACGCCCAGCGCCTGCCCGATGAGCAGTGCGCGGAAGCCGGTGCAGTCGATGAAGAAGTCGCCTTCCAGCACGTCGCCGCCTTCCATCTCCAGCGAGCGGATGCAGCCGCTGCCGGGGTCGGTGGCCACCCTGGCGATCTTCCCCTCCACCCGGCGGCAGCCGTGGCGCTGCGCCAGCTCGCGCAGGAAGCGCGCGTACAGCGCCGCATCCATGTGGTAGGCGTAGTTGACGTGGTGGCCGGGCAGGTGGGAGAAGCGGTCCTGGTGCGCGGCCTGCAGCTCGATGCAGTAGTCGGCGTAGTCGCTGGCCAGGCCCTCGTGCCGGCCGCGCAGCCAGAAGTGCTGGAACCCGGCCGACCAGTGGTCGCGCCCGCTGGTGCCGAAAGAATGGATGTAGCGGTGACCCGGTGCCCTCCAGTTCTCGAAGGAGATGCCCAGCTTGACCGTCCCCTGCACCGCGGCCAGGTAGTCCTGCTCGGCGATCCCCAGCAGGCGGTGGAAGGTCACCAGCGGCGGGATGGTGGCCTCGCCCACGCCCACCGTGCCGATCTCCTCCGACTCGACCAGGGTGATGTCCAGCACCTTGCCCAGCGTGCGCGACAGCGCGGCGGCGGCCATCCAGCCGGCGGTGCCACCGCCGGCGATGACCACGCGGCGGACCGGGGTGTCGGGCAGGGATGCATCGCTCATCGGGATCCTCGTTGTCCAAGCCGTTGCAGCAGCTTCGCGCGCAGGCGTCGCGCGCGTGCCTCGTCCAGCCGGCCGAGCACGCCGCGCGCCGGTTCCGGCACGTGGCCGGCCGCCGCGTCCGCGTCCTCGCCGAACACGTAGTGGTCGAACACGTCCTGCCACAGCGCGCGCTGGTGGGGCGGCAGCCCGCGCACGCTGGCGATGGCCAGCATCAGCGCGTCCACCGGGTTGTCCATCCATGCCGGCACCCGGCGCCACCAGTAGTTCACCAGCACGTTGAAAGCTTCCATCCCTTCCATGTGGTGCCACCACATCGACGGGATGAACACCGCGTCGCCCGGGCCGAGGTCGGCGCACAGCGCATGGCGCAGGGCCTCGGCGAAGCGCGGGAAGCGCGCGAAGTCCGGCGCGGCGAAGTCGACCAGGCTCACCGGCTGCCCCGCTGGAGTGAATTCCAGCGGGCCGATGTAGAGGTTGCGCAGCTGCTGCGGCGGGAACAGCGTCACGCGCCGGCGCCCGGCGACCACGCAGGCGATGTTCTCCGGCAGGTCCTGGTGGGCGGCGATGCGGCTGCGGTTGCCGATCCAGATGCTGGCCAGCGGATCCTGGCCCGGCAGCGCCAGGTCGTTGCCGGCGCGGAAGCCCGGCAGCCAGGTGTCGACCGTGGTCGAGGCGACGTAGATCGCCGGCGGCCGCTCGTGGCCGAGGTAGTTGCGCAGGGTGGCCAGGGCCACGCCCAGCGGCACCTGCTCGCGGCGGAAGTTGAAGCCCGCCAGCGCGTCGTCGTAGAAGAAGCGGCCTTCGATCCCCGGCGGGCCGACCGTGGCGGTCACCGGTGGCGCGCCGGGGCGCTCGAGCCCCTGCAGGTAGGCGATCGCGGCTCGCGCCGATTCGCGCGCGGCGGCCACCGCGGGCCAGTGCGCGACCAGCCCGCGCAGCACCACCGGCGACGCACCATGCAGCACCGCGTCCGGGACCACCCCGGGCGTGGCGGTGATCTCCGGGATCGCGGCGCCCGCCACCGGCGCGGCCGCGTGCTCGTCGCGATGCAGGACCTGCTCGTCCACGGGCGCGCGCTCCAGGGTCGGCGATGCCGGCATCGTGCCGCATCGCGCCGGGCCAAAGAAAGGCCGCCGGGTCCTTCCGGCGGCCGAGTGGGACCGCCGCGCCAGGAGAGGGGGCGCGGCCGGTGCTGCAGGATCAGAACCGGTAGCGCAGGCCGAACATGTAGCGCGGGCCGGTCTGGGTGGCGTAGCGCACCATGTTCGAGTGGCGGGCGTGGATGCGCTGGGTCTGGTCGGTGAGGTTGATGCCTTCCAGGCTGAGCACCAGGTTGTCGGTGACCGAGTAGCTGACGATCGCGTCGAGCTGGCCGTATGCCTCGGTCCAGTTCGGGTTCGGGCCCTGGCCGCCGATGCCGTTGAAGAACTCGTCGCGCCAGTTGTACGCCGCGCGGACCTGCCACCTGTCCTTGTCGTAGAACGCGACCAGGTTGGCGGTGTCGCTCAGGCCGACCATCGGGTACTGGGTCTCCAGGCTGGTGTTGTCGAAGGTCAGGCCAGAATCGACCTTGGTGTAGTTGGCCGCCAGGCCGAAGCCGCTCTCGCCGAACACGTGCTGGACGTTGACCTCGAAGCCGTCGACATGGTCGCGGCGCTGGTTGACCGGCACGGTGATGTCGAAGCCGGCCACCGGGTCGCCGGGGCGGCCCTCGATGGTGCCGGTCATCTGCCCGGCCGAGTTGAGCCCGGTGTAGTTGACGCCCGGCTGGCCGTCGAAGTTGGTGAAGATGTAGTCGCGGATGCAGGGCAGGTCGGTCTGGCCGCAGCCGCCGGTGGAGATGGCCGCGTTCCAGTAGTCGCCGCCGACCGGGGTGTGCAGGTCGAACGGCGACTCGCGCAGGATCGTGCTGCTGATGAAGTTCTCGACGTTCTTGCGGAAGTAGCCGGCGGAGACGTAGCTGGCCTCGCCGTAGTACCACTCCAGCGACAGGTCGAAGTTCTGCGACTTCAGCGGTTCCAGCGCGGGGTTGCCGCGGCTGCCGTTGCCGCCGATGGCGCGGACGATGTTGTCCAGGCGCTGGCCGCCCTGGATGTCCTGCCAGCCCGGCCGGCCGATGGTCTCGCTGTAGCTGCCGCGCAACACCAGGTCGTCGCGCAGGTGCAGGGCCAGGTCGAGGTTGGGCAACAGGTAGTCGTACTCGCCGTCCAGCTTGGTGAAGCCCTGCTCGTCGGCGTACTGCACGTACATCTCGTTGGCAGCCACCCAGCTGATACCGGTGGGGATGCGCACCAGCGCGGCCGACTCGACCTCGGTCTCCTCGTAGCGCACGCCCACGGCCACGTCCAGCGGCATCGACCAGTCGAAGCGGGTGGTCCACTGCAGGTACGCGCTGCGCGACTTCTCGGTGGTGCGCAGGTCGTCGGTGTAGTCCGGGCGCATCTCGTAGCAGGTCGGGCACGGCTGGCCGTTGGGCTGCGGGAGCTCCGCCGCGCGCTGGCGCAGGCGTTCGAAGTCGAACACCAGGAAGCCGTCGGTCCAGGCCGGGTTGCCGGAATTGCCGAAGGCGTCGAAGTAGCGCGACATGTGGTCCAGGTACCAGATGCTGTCGTCGTAGTCGCCCGGGCTGCCCAGGCCGCCCCAGTTGTCGGCCTGCATCACCGAGGCCGCGGTACGGTTGTTCACCTCGGTGGCGGAAACGCCGAAGTCCAGGCCGGAGTACTCGCCGAACTCGAACCGGCCGCGCGCCTGCAGCTGCTCGACCTCGGAGCGGTTGTAGCTGTTCTGGAACACCGAGCCGGTGACCACGGCGTCGGCGGCGCTCACCTCGTCCATGCCTGGCGGCAGGACCACGTTGACGATCGGGATCTCGCCGCTGTAGTCGACCGACGTCGTGCCGCGCACGAACGCGGCCACGCCCAGCACGCCGGCCGAGCCGTAGGGGCCGTCCGGACGCGATTCGGACTTGGCCTTGTGGTAGTCGAAGTCCAGGCTCAGCGCGTCGTTGACCTCCCACTCCACGTTGAAGCCCAGCGAGTCGCCGCGGTTCTTCGTGGCCAGCTGCATGCCGCCCATCGACAGGTCGCTGTTGCCGGCCGGGATGTCTTCCGAATACCAGGTCGGCGCGGCGACCGGGCCGTCGGTCCAGGAGCTGTCGCCGGGCTGGTAGTTGAACCACACCGACAGTTCGCTGCGCTGCTGCTGCACCTTGTTCTCGATGTAGCTGTAGTCCAGGGTCGCGGTGACCGCGTCGCTGGGCGCCCACTGCAGGGTGACGTTGGCATTGGTGCGCTGGCGCTGGACGCCGTTGACGCTGTAGCCGGTGTTCTGCGGCCGGGCGTAGATGTCGTCCGCGCCGGGGCGGTTCTCGATGCGGTCATACCCGGGCTCGCCGGGCAACGGCAGGCGGGTGCCGCGGGTGGCGTCGTCGCCGGCGAAGGTCAGCCAGCCATCGGCCACCGAGGCCTGGGAGTAGCCGGAGTCGCGCTCCTGGTAGCTGCCGCTGACCAGCACGCCGAAGGTGTTGTCGGCGAAGGTCTGGCTGAAGATGCCCGACAGCTCGCCGGTGAACTTGCTCCCACCGAAGCTCCGCGGCAGGTTGTCGACCGAGGTGTCGTGCACCGCCTTGGCGCCGACGCTGCCCAGGAACTGGCCGATCTCGAGCGGCCGTGCGGTCTTGACGTTGAGGGTTGCGCCGATGCCGCCGGTGGGCAGGTCGGCGCGCCCGGTCTTGTGCACCTCGATCGCGGAGATCGCCTCGGCGGCGAGGTTGGCGAAGTCGAACGAGCGCGAGTTGGTGGTGCCGCCGCCGCCGGCGCCCAGGTTGGAGGCCGGCATCTGGCGGCCGTTGAGCAGCACCAGGTTGTAGTCCGGGCTGATGCCGCGCACGGTCACCTTGGAGCCTTCGCCGCTGCTGGTGCGGTCGATCGACACGCCGCTGATGCGCTGCAGGGCCTCGGCCAGGTTGGTGTCGGGGAACTTGCCGATGTCCTCGGCGACGATGCCGTCGACCACGCCCTGGGCGTCGCGCTTGAGGTTCATCGAGGACGCCAGGCTGGCGCGGATGCCGGTCACCACGACCGTATCCAGTTCGCTCACCTGGTCGGTGGCGGGCGCCTCCTGCGCCAGGGCCTGGGTGGCGGGGGGCGCCAGCGCCACCAGCAGGGCGGTGGTCAGCAGGCGGCGGCGCGGCGGCGCGACTACACGGAAACGCATCATGGAACCTTCCCCTCTCTGTCGGCGTTGGGTTGGGTGGACAGGCGCGCTGCGCCCGACGGGGCCGGATTTGGAGATATGCTGACAGCGTTGTCAAGCCAAAAATGCAAAATAGACCGATCCAGGGAGGATGTAGCGCTAACACCCTCGGTGCCTGCTGCCGTGCAACACGGATTTCCGCGTTCCTGAAAGAAGCGCTGGAAAATCAGTGGGATCCGCTATTGTCCGGTCCATTGTCCACGTGTTTCCGGCGGGGACAGGAAGTGGCCTGCCGATGTCCCGGCGAAGCCTCCGGCAGGCCGCCTGCTGTCTCGTCAGCAGCGGAATAGTGACAACGTTGCCATGATGGTTGTCGCCGGCGGAGCCGGTGCGTGGCGTGAGGGGCCGCGGGGTGGCCCCGTGCCTTGCGGGCCGGCGCCGGATCAGTCGGCGCCGGCGAACCCGTGCTGGCGCCAGGCCTCGAACACGAGCACGGCCACCGCATTGGACAGGTTGAGGCTGCGGTTGCCCGGACGCATGGGCAGGCGCAGGCGCTGGGGCTCCGGCACCGAGTCGAGGACTTCGTCGGGCAGGCCGCGGGTCTCGCAGCCGAACAGGAAGGCATCGCCATCGGCATAGGCCGGCTGGTCGTGCCGGACCTGGCCGCGGGTGCTGAGGGCGAACAGGCGTCGCGGGCGCAGGCGTGCCAGCGCGGAGGCAAGGTCGGGATGGACCTGCACGCTGGCGTACTCGTGGTAGTCCAGTCCGGCGCGGCGGAGCTGGCGGTCCTCCAGGCTGAAGCCCAGCGGTTCGATCAGATGGAGGCGGGCGCCGGTATTGGCGCAGAGCCGGATCACGTTGCCCGTGTTGGGGGGGATCTCGGGCTGGTACAGCAGGACATCGAATACGGGGGATGGCATCCGCGGATTCTAGACGTCCCGGCGGACGGGGCGCTGGAGCGCCTTGCGGCCTGCGCCGCGTCCGCCGGTGCCTTGCGCGGCCTGCACTTACTCGCCCGAGGCGGCGTAGGCGGCGACGCTGGCCGACGTGGCCTGCTCGGCCAGGGTGTGGCCGACCTGCGAAGCCAGGGCCTGGGCGTGCTCGCGGGCGACGATCGTGGCGCGCTCGGCAAGCTGTTCGGCGGTCGGCCGCACGTACACGGCGGCCAGGTCGACGATGCGCGTCTGCAGGGCCTGCAGGGCCAGGTACTCGGCCCTCTGGGCGGCGGTCGGGCGGACCTGGACGGCCGGCAGGTTGACGATGCGGGTGGAGGCCAGCTCCGCCTGCAGGGCGGTGTCGGGACGGACCTGGACGGCCGGCAGGTCGATGATGTGCTCGACGCGCGGGGGCTCGGCGCCGAAGGCGGAGGTGGCGGCCAGCGAGAGGGCCAGGGAAGCGGCGAGGGTCTTGGCGTTCATGGCGTGCTCCGGTGTCGTTGATCAGTGGTGTGGTAGTAAGGTAGTACACCTAAGCAGGGAGTGCAATTGTGATCTGCTCTTTCTGCTTTGGCTTCAGGTTCTGTTCAGTTACTGCAGAGCTGGCCTTCGGTGCACCAAGGACAACGCAGGCCGCGTGCCAAGTTTTATGGGTTTGTAATCAGCGAGTTACGTGCTCGCGGGAGTGTCCGCGCGGCCGTCCGGACGTCCGCAGGCGAGCGGACACGGGGCCCGGACAGCGCGCGCGGCGTCATCCGAGGGCACGGGACGGGCCTGGAGGTGTGCTGGTCCGGGTGGGAATGGCGGGATCCGCCGCCCGCGGGCGGTGGGCCCGCGGGGATGCACCTTCAGGCCCACGGCAGCCGGGCCGGGGGCGCGGGCCGGCGACGTCGCCTGCTGGACGGATGCCAGCGCCAGTCGCCAGGGCGCGCCTTCCCATACATACAGGTAGACAGAGAGAGCTACCTGGCGGCGGGTGGGACGCGGGCCGCTACCGCCAGCCCGGGACCGGCCGCCCGCACGGCTCGGGCATCGGCCTTCCGCCGGGACGCCGCCAGGGCTGCCGGCGGGAGGCTGGCGGCGACGCGTCCGGCTTCGCAATCCGCGCAGGCCGTCGCGGTCCGGACGGGGGTGTCCCCGCCGCCTGGCCTGCGGTACGCACGGGTGCTGCCAGCCTCACCAGGGCAGGACCGTCCCTTCCGGATCCAGGAACAGCCCGCTGTCAGCAGGGCCCAGGCGGTCCAGCACCGCCAGCAGGGCGGCGACGGCTTCGGCGGGCAGGGCCGGCGCGCGCTCGCCGCCCATGTCGGTGCGGACCCAGCCCGGATGCAGCGCGACCACGCGGATGCCGCGTGGCTGCAGGGCCTGCGCCAGCAGCGCCGTCCCCATGTTCTGCGCGGCCTTGCCCATGGCGTAGCTGGGCGTGCGGAACTGGCGGCGCAGGGCGATCGAGCCGATCTCCGAGGACATGTTGGCGACGACGCCTCCGTCGGCCAGCAGGCCGGCCAAGGCCTGCACCAGCAGGAACGGTCCCAGGGCATTGGTGCGCACGCTGGTTTCCAGGTCGGCTTCGGCCACCTGCCCGAACCGCTCGCCGCCGCGCAGCACCCCGGCGTTGTTGACGACCAGGCCAAGGCGCCGGTCTTCGAGCACCAGCGGCAGTTCGCGCAGCAGTTCCTCGCGGCTGCGGCCCGAGGCCACGTCCAGCGGCAGCACGTGCAGGCGGCCGGGGTGTTCGCCGGCCAGGGCGTTGAGCGCGGTGGCGCGGCCGGGCTGGCGTGCGGTGGCGACCACGTGGTCGCCACGGGCCAGCAGCTGGCGCGCGAACTCCAGGCCGAGGCCGCGGTTGGCGCCGGTGACAAGGCAATGGCGCATGTCCATGGGCTCCTGCCGCTGTGGCTTGTGGCCTAGTGTAATGAGCGCGCGTGGCCGCTAGGATCGTCGCGTCCATCACGTACAGGGAACGTCACCATGAGGATCGCACGCACGCCGCTGGCCGCCGCGCTGGTTATGGCCATCTCCGCCTCCTTCGGCGCCGGGCTGGCGCCGGCCCAGGCCGCCGGCCGCGCGCCGGCCGCCAGCGAGGCGCTGATCCCGTACGAGGAGTTCACCCTGCCCAACGGCCTGCGCGTGGTGGTGCATACCGACCGCAAGGCGCCGATCGTGGCGGTCAACATCTGGTACCACGTCGGCAGCAAGGACGAGCCGGCCGGTCGCAGCGGCTTCGCCCACCTGTTCGAGCACCTGATGTTCAACGGCTCGGAGAACCACCGCGGCGAGTACTTCGAACCGTTCGAGATGGTCGGTGCCACCGACATGAACGGCACCACCTGGCTGGACCGCACCAATTACTTCCAGAACGTGCCCACCACCGCGCTGGACCTGGCGCTGTGGATGGAGTCCGACCGCATGGGCCACATGCTCGGCGCGATCGACCAGAAGACCCTCGACGAGCAGCGCGGCGTGGTCCAGAACGAGAAGCGCCAGGGCGAGAACCAGCCCTACGGCCAGGCCGACGACCTGATCTACACCGCGCTCTATCCCAAGGGCCACCCGTACCACCACAGCACCATCGGCTCGATGAACGACCTCAATGCCGCGTCGCTGGATGACGTCAAGCAGTGGTTCCGCGCCTGGTACGGGCCCAACAACGCGGTGCTGGTGCTGGCTGGCGACATCGACGTGGAGACCGCGCGCGAGAAGGTCACCCGCTACTTCGGCGACATCCCGGCCGGGCCGACCCTGGCCCGCACCGACGCCGGCCCGGCCCGGCGCCAGGCCACCCGCGGCACGATGCAGGACAAGGTGCCGCAGGCCCGCGTGTACCGTGCCTGGAGCGTGGAGCGCTACGGCAAGCCGGACCTGGAGCGCCTGCAGTTGCTGGCCCAGGTGCTCGGCGGCAGCCGTGGCTCGCGCCTGGACCGGCGCCTGGTGTTCCAGGACAAGCTGGCCGACAAGGTCAGCGCCTACGTGCAGCCGTTCGAGCTGGCCTCCACCTTCTACGTGTCGGCCGACGTGCGCCAGGGCGTCGAGCCGGCGCAGGTGGAGGCGGCGCTGGACGAGGAGATCGCCCGGCTGCTGGCCGAAGGCCCCACCGCCGCCGAGCTTGAACAGGCGCAGACGGTGGTCCGCGCCAGCGTGGTGCGCGGGGTGGAGCGCATCGGCGGCTTCGGCGGCAAGGCCGATGCCCTGGCCGAGTGCGCGGTCTACACCCGCAACCCCGGCTGCTTCCGCGACAGCCTGGAGGTGTTCGCCAGCGCCAGCCCGGCGGAGGTGCGCAAGGCCGGCCAGACCTGGCTGGCCGACGGCTCGCACACCCTGGTGGTGGTGCCGGGCGAGCGCACCGTGCTGGAGGAGGAGCCCTCGCCGACCCCGGCGCCATTCAAGCTGCCCCGGCCGGACCCGAAGTTCCGCACCGTCGCCAGCGACGTGGACCGCGCCGCCGGTGTGCCCATGCCCGAGCGCTTCCCGGACCTGAAATTCCCGGCGCTGGAGCGCGCGCGGCTGGGCAACGGCACCGAGGTGATCCTGGCCCGCCGTGACGCGGTGCCGGTGGTGCAGTTCAGCTACGAGTTCCACGGCGCCGGCTTCGTCGCCGACAAGGGCGGCAAGCTCGGCACCTCGAGCTTCACCCTGAACATGCTGGACGAAGGTGCCGGCGGCCTGGATGCGATCGCCTTCTCCAACCGCGCCGAGTCGCTGGGCGCCAACCTCGGCGCCGGCGCCTCGCTCGATGGCGGCAGCGCCTACCTGTCGGCGCTCAAGGAGAACCTCGATGCCTCGCTGGCGCTGTACGCGGACATGATCCGCCGGCCCGGCTTCGAGCAGAAGGAGATCGACCGGGTGCGCGCGACCTGGCTGGCCGGCATCGCCCAGGAGAAGGCGCGTCCCAACGGCGCCGCGCTGCGCGTGCTGCCGCCGCTGCTGTATGGCAAGCAGCATCCCTATGCGATCCCGTTCAGCGGCACCGGCACCGAGGCCTCGATCGCCTCGCTGGATCGCGCCGACCTGGTCGGCTTCCACCGCAAGTGGGTGCGGCCGGAGGGCGCCAGCCTGATCGTGGTCGGCGACACCACGCTGGCGGAGGTGATGCCGCTGCTGGAGAAGCATTTCGGCGACTGGAAGGGCGAGGGTGCCGCGCCGGCCGCGCACGCCGCCCTGGCCGAGGTCGCGCGCCCGGCCGGGCAGACGGTCTACCTGATCGACCAGCCCGGCGCGGTCCAGGCCACCATCCTGGCCGGCCAGCTGGTGCCCTCCACCCGCGACCCGCAGTCGGTGAAGTTCGACTTCGCCAACTCGATCCTGGGCGGCGAGTTCTCCTCGCGGCTGAACATGAACCTGCGCGAGGACAAGCACTGGGCCTACGGCGCCTACAGCTTCGCCTCCGGCGCGCTGGGCCAGCGTCCGTGGATCGCCTTCGCCCCCGTGCAGATCGACAAGACCGCCGAGGCCCTGGCCGAGCTGGACCGGGAGATGCGCGATTACGTCTCCGGGCGCAAGCCGGCGACCGCGGCGGAGGTGGCCAAGATCCAGGCCACCGAGATCCGCAGCCTGCCCGGCGCCTACGAGACCGGCCGCGCGGTGCTGGGCACCATCAGCAGCAACCTGCGCTACGGGCGGCCGGACGACTACGTGTTCCAGCGCAAGGCGCAGATCGAGGCGCTGACCGTCGAACAGGTACAGCAGGCCGCCGCCGCGCTGGACCCCGACAAGCTGGTGTGGGTGGTCGTCGGCGACCTGAAGCAGGTCGAGCAGCCGGTGCGCGCGCTGGACCTGGGTACGGTCCACGTGGTGGACGCCGACGGCAACCCGGTCGCGCGCTGATCCGCCGGAGGCGTCGCCGCGTCCCGGCGGCGCCCCGGTTGCCCCCCATTCCATCGATCCGTGGCAGGCTCCGGCCTGTCCCATCCTTTCCGGAACCCTGCCAATGAAGCGCCTTCCTGTCCTGATCCTGCTCGTCCTGCCGCTGGCGGCCTGCACCTGGGTGCCGCTGCAGCCGGAAGGCAAGTCCGTGCGCGTGATCGCCGCCGGCACCGCACCGGCCGGCTGCGCGCGCCAGGCGGACGTGGAGGTTTCGGTGAAGCATTCGGTCGCGTTCTACGAGCGCAACGACGTCAAGGTGCGCGACGAGCTGGAGACCCTCGCCCGCAACGAGGCGCCGGGCACCGGGGCCAACGTGATCCAGCCGCTGGGCGAGCCGGCAGGCGGCAGCCAGCGCTTCGCGGCGTGGCGCTGTCCCTGAACCTGCGCGGCTGCCGGACCATGCGTAAACGTGCGGTGAAGGCGCCCAGCCGGTAGAATCGTCGCCCCTTTCGCCCTACCGGCGTGGTCCAGCCATGCTTTTCAAGAACGTCTCCATCGCGGGGCTGGCGCATGTCGACGCGCCGCACACCCTGACCTCGCAGGAAATCAACGACCGGCTGAAGCCGACCCTGGACCGCCTTGGCATCCGGGTCGACGTGCTGGGCGACATCGCCGGCATCCATGCCCGGCGCCTGTGGGACGAGGGCATGCAGGCTTCCGACGTGGCCACGCTGGCGGCACGCAAGGCGCTGGATGACGCCGGCATCGGCGTGGACAAGATCGGGCTGCTGGTGAACACCTCCGTCAGCCGCGACTACCTGGAGCCATCCACCGCCTCGATCGTGTCCGGCAACCTGGGCGTGGGCGAGGAGTGCATGACCTTCGACGTCGCCAATGCCTGCCTGGCCTTCATCAACGGCATGGACATCGCCGCGCGCATGCTCGAGCGCGGCGAGATCGACTACGCCCTGGTGGTGGACGGCGAGACCGCCAACCTGGTGTACGAGAAGACCCTGGAGCGGATGATGTCCGCGGAGTTCACCGAGCAGCAGTTCCGCGACGAGATGGCCGCCCTGACCCTGGGGGGCGGCGCCGCGGCGATGGTGCTGGCGCGCCGCGAGCTGGCGCCGGACGCGCCGCGCTACAAGGGCGGCATCACCCGCTCGGCGACCGAGTTCAACCAGCTGTGCCGCGGCAACCTGGACCGCATGGTCACCGATACCCGGCTGCTGCTGATCGAGGGCATCAAGCTGGCCACCAAGACCTTCGCCGCGGCCAAGATCGCGCTGGGCTGGGCGGTGGAGGAGCTGGACCAGTTCGTGATCCACCAGGTCAGCCGCCCGCACACCAAGGCCTTCATCAAGTCGCTGGGCGTGGACCCGAAGAAGGTCATGACCATCTTCGGCGAGCACGGCAACATCGGGCCCGCTTCGGTGCCGATCGTGCTGAGCAAGCTCAAGGAGCTGGGGCGCCTGAAGAAGGGCGACCGGATCGCGCTGCTGGGGATCGGTTCCGGCCTGAACTGCTCGATGGCCGAGGTCGAGTGGTAAGCGGCCGCGTGGACCGGTGAACGGGGAAGGCCGGCATGTCCGGCCTTTTTCATGGGCGGCGCGGGCCGTCGCCACTGCCGGTCCACCAGGCCCGGGCGGCGGCGGGCCGCCCGGTGGCAGCGGCCTGCAGCGGCGGCGTCAGTCCGCCCCGCAGCACTTCTTGTGCTTCTTGCCGCTGCCGCAGGGGCAGGGGTCGTTGCGCCCCGGGCCTTCCTCGCGCCGGATCGGGGTGCGCGGGGTCAGCTCGGCGATGTGGTGGTGGTTGAGGTCGGCGAGCATGCCCGGCAGGTCCATCACGATCTCCAGCCGCTCGCGGTAGCCCAGCGCGGTGGCGGGCGCGGGCGGGTCTCCGCCGCCATCGCCGTCGGCCTCGTCCCCTTCCCCGCCGGTGGTGCCGGTGACCAGCTGCTCGAGCAGGGCGAAGATCTCATCGATCCAGTCATGGGCGTCCAGCCACTGGTCCCAGCCGTCCTCGCGCAGGGCCACGCCCTCGAAGAAGCCCAGCGCCCATTCGCGGCCCACGTCCAGCTCGTCCTCGGGCAGGGCCTCGGCGCCTTCCTGCGGCTCCTCGGGCAGCCACATCAGCGGCATCAGGTGGTCGGGCAGGTCGCCCTCGCCATGGCGGGCGCGGGCGGCGCACATGTTCCAGTGGCCCAGCAGCAGGTTGCGGATCTCCTCGGCCTCGGCCGGGCTGTCCCAGCGCGGCGGCTTGCCGCCCCACACCACCGGCTCCCATTCCTCCACCGGCACCGGTGAAGGCGCGACCACCAGCGCGGACAGGAAGCCGTCCAGCGCCTCGAGGTTGAAGCCGCGGAAGGGCACGGCGCGCTGCTCGAGCAGGTCGGAGAGGCGCGCGATCTGGGCGTCGTCGAGATGGGTCGGGGGCGTGGCCATGGCGGGCGTGTCCGGTCGGGGGGCTGCATGGTAGTCCCTTGCGCCGGGAAAGGCGCGCCGGCCGCCGGGCGGGGGTCGGGTGCGCTGGCCTACAATGCGCGGTTTCCGCGCGAACCTGCCACCGTGTCCCAGTTCCCCGGCTACCCGGCCCACCCCCGGCGTTTCGAAGTCCGCCCCGGCATCCACATGTCCTACCTGGACCAGGGCCCGCACGACGGCGAGGTGGTGGTGATGGTGCACGGCAACCCGTCGTGGAGCTATTACTGGCGCACCCTGGTGGCCGGGCTCGGGGACCGCTACCGCTGCATCGTCCCGGACCATGTCGGCATGGGCCTTTCGGACAAGCCGGACGACCGCCCCACCGCCTCCCCTCGCTACGACTACACGCTGCAGTCGCGGGTGGAGGACCTGGACGCGCTGCTGCGCCATGCCGGCATCGATGACGCCACTCCGGTGACCCTGGCGGTGCACGACTGGGGCGGGATGATCGGCTTCGGCTGGGCGCTGTCGCACGCGGCCCGGGTCCAGCGCCTGGTGATCCTCAACACCGCCGCGTTCCCGATGCCGGCGGCCAAGGCCATGCCATGGCAGATCGCGCTGGGCCGGGACTATTTCGTCGGCGAGGTGCTGATCCGCACCCTCAACGCGTTCTCCGCCGGTGCGGCCTGGCTGGGCGTGGAGCGGCCGATGCCGGCCGACGTGCGGCGTGCCTACGTGGCCCCGTACGACTCCTGGAAGAACCGCATCTCCACCGTGCGCTTCATGCAGGACATCCCGCTGTCGCCCAAGGACAAGGCATGGCCGCTGCTGGAGGCGGCCGGCAGGGCGCTGCCGTCCTTCGCCGACCGCCCGGCCTTCATCGGCTGGGGCCTGAAGGACTTCGTGTTCGACCGGCACTTCCTGGAGCGCTTCCGCGCCGACCTGCCACGGGCCGAAGTGCATGCCTTCGAGGACGCCGGGCACTACGTGCTGGAAGACCGCCACGAGGTGCTGGTGCCGGCGATCCGCGCCTTCCTGGACGCGCACCCGGCGGGCTGAGCCGCGCCGGCCCGCCCCGCCGCGCTCAGGCGGCGATCGGTGCCGGCGGCGAGGACGGGCTGTTGCCGCTGTCGTCGGGATGGCCGTCGTCGTTGCCGGCCGGGTCGCGCCAGCGCCAGTCCGCTTCGGTCAGCGGCGCCATGCCATGGGCCAGGCGTGCCCGGTCGCACTGCGAGCTGGCGGCACCGAACTCCCATGAGGCGTCCACCTCGCGGCAGACCGACGGCCGGTTGGGGTGGATGGTGCAGCGCGAGTACACCCCGATCTGCGCATCCAGGGCCACGCAGCGTACCGGCGCGCCGTAGGTGCCGCGCATGCACAGCCGGTGCGGGTCCAGGCGCTGGGTGAGCGCCGCCGGCACCCCGCCTTCGGTGACCTCGTCCGACTCCATCCAGTGGAAGGCGACCCGGTACTGGGTGCAGCAGGCGCCGCAGCTGAGGCAGGGATGCATGGGGGCCAGGCCTTGCGCGGCGGGCGGGACGGTGGGGTCGCGATTCTGCCGCATCCGCCGGCGCCGGGGTAGCACGCGCCGCGGGTCCCCGGGGCGCCGCGCGTGAAGGCGGCCGGGCCGGCCTGCGGCCCATCGGCGATAATCCGGGCATGACTTCCAGCCCCTGCAACATCGCCGCGGCGCTGCCGCGGCTGGCGGCCGAGCGTCCCGGCCAGCCCGCCATCCGCTGTCCGGGCCAGCGTCGCCCGGGCGGCATGGCGCGCTACGACGTGGTCCTGGACTACCGCACCCTGGATACCCGCAGCGATGCCATCGCCGCCGGCCTGGCCGCCCACGGCATCGGCCGGGGCGTGCGCACGGTGGTGATGGTGCGGCCGTCGCCGGAGTTCTTCCTGGTGATGTTCGCGCTGTTCAAGGCCGGCGCGGTGCCGGTGCTGGTGGACCCGGGCATCGACCGGCGCGCGCTGAAGCAGTGCCTGGACGAAGCCCGCGCCGAGGCCTTCATCGGCATCCCGCTGGCGCACGTGGCGCGGCGGCTGCTGGGCTGGGCCGCGTCGGCCCGCAGGCTGGTCACGGTCGGCGCCCGGATGGGCTGGGGCGGCACCACCCTGGCGGCGGTCGAGCGTGCCGGGCGTGGCGCCGGGCCGCAGCTGGCCGACACCGGGGCCGAGGAGGTCGCGGCGATCCTGTTCACCAGCGGCTCCACCGGGGTGCCCAAGGGCGTGGTCTACCGCCACCGCCATTTCGTCGCCCAGATCGAGCTGATGCGCGAGGCGTTCGGCATCGAGCCCGGCGGCGTGGACCTGCCGACCTTCCCGCCGTTCGCCCTGTTCGATCCGGCCCTGGGCCTGACCTCGGTGATCCCGGACATGGACCCGACCCGCCCCGCCCAGGCCGACCCGCTGCGCCTGCACGATGCGATCGAGCGGTTCGGCGTCACCCAGCTGTTCGGCTCGCCGGCGCTGATGCGGGTGCTGGCCGACCACGGCCGGCCGCTGCCGACGCTGCGCCGGGTGACCTCCGCCGGCGCCCCGGTGCCGCCGGAGGTGGTGGAGCGGATCCGGGCGCTGCTGCCGGCCGATGCCGGGTTCTGGACGCCCTACGGGGCCACCGAATGCCTGCCGGTGGCGGTGATCGAGGGCCGCGAACTGCAGGCGACCCGCGCCGCCACCGAAGCCGGTGCCGGCACCTGCGTGGGCCGGCCGGTGGCGCCGAACGAGGTGCGGATCATCGCCATCGACGAAGCCCCGATCGCCGACTGGTCGCAGGTGCGCGAGCTGCCGGCGGGGCAGGTGGGCGAGATCACCGTCGCCGGCCCGACCGCTACCGACAGCTACTTCAACCGCGACGCGGCCACCGCCGCCGCCAAGATCACCGAACCCCTGGAACAGGGCGGCGCCCGCGTGGTCCACCGCATGGGCGACACCGGCTACTTCGACGGCGAGGGCCGGCTGTGGTTCTGCGGACGCAAGAGCCAGCGCGTGGAAACCGCAGATGGCCCGCTGTACACCGAGCAGGTCGAGCCGGTGTTCAACGTGCACCCGCGCGTGCGCCGCACCGCCCTGGTCGGGGTGGGCGCGCCCGGTGCACAGGTGCCGGTGCTGTGCGTGGAACTGGCCCGCGGCGTGCGCGCCGCCGAATTCGGACGCATCACGGAGGAGCTGCGCCTGCTCGGCAGCCGCCTGCCGCATGCCGCGCGCATCGGCCGCTTCCTGCGCCATCCCGCGTTCCCGGTCGACATCCGCCACAACGCCAAGATCGGGCGCGAGAGGCTGGCCGCGTGGGCCGCGCGGCAGCTGGAGAAAACGCCATGAAGGTGCTGGTGACCGGCGGCGGCGGCTTCCTCGGCCAGGCGCTGTGCCGCGCGCTGCGGGTGCGGGGCGACCAGGTGCACAGCTTCCAGCGCAGCCATTCGCCCACGCTGGAGGCCATGGGCGTGGTCCAGCACCGCGGCGACCTGGCCGACGCGGCCGCGGTGGCGCAGGCGGTCGCAGGCATGGACGCGGTGCTGCACAACGCGGCCAAGGCCGGCGCCTGGGGCAGCTACGACAGCTACCACCAGGCCAACGTCCTGGGCACCCGCAACGTGATCGCCGCCTGCCGCGCCCATGGCGTGGGCCGGCTGGTCTACACCTCCACGCCCAGCGTCACCCACCGCGCCACCCATCCGGTCGAAGGCCTGGGTGCGCACGAAGTGCCTTATGGCGAGGACTTCCAGGCGCCCTACGCGGCGACCAAGGCGATCGCCGAACAGGAAGCGCTTGCGGCCAATGGTCCAGAGCTGGCGGTGGTGGCACTGCGTCCGCGCCTGATCTGGGGCCCGGGCGATCCGCAGATCCTGCCGCGCCTGGTCGAGCGTGCGCGCGCCGGGCGCCTGCGTTTGGTCGGCGATGGCAGCAACCGGGTCGACACCACCTACATCGACAACGCCGCCCAGGCGCACCTGGACGCGCTGGACCACCTCGCCCCCGGCGCGGCGTGCGCCGGCCAGGCGTACTTCATCTCGAACGGCGAGCCGCTGCCGATCCGCGAGGTGCTCAACCGCCTGCTGCAGGCCGCCGGCGCGCCGGTGGTCACCCGCAGCATCTCCTTCAGGGCGGCCTATCGCATCGGCGCGGTGTGCGAACGGCTGTGGCCGCTGCTGCGCCTGCGGGGCGAGCCGCCGATGACGCGTTTCCTCGCCGAACAGCTGGCGACCGCCCACTGGTACAGCATGGAACCGGCCCGGCGCGATTTCGGTTACGTGCCGCGGGTGGGTTTTGACGAAGGGCTCATGAGGCTGAAGGCCGCATGGCGCGACGGAGCGTCCGTCACCTGACGGCGACCCGGGCCGTTGCAGGATTCCCGGCGACCGCCCCCGTGGCGCCAACGAGGAAGGCCCCCGATGCTTCATTACGCCGTCGTGTTTTTCGTCATCGCCGTCATCGCCGCGCTGCTGGGTTTCAGCGGCATTGCCGGTGCCGCCACCAACATCGCCTGGATCCTGTTCGTCGTGTTCCTGATCCTGGGTGCGATCTCGCTGCTGCGCGGCCGCAAGGTCTAGTCGCAGGCGCCATCGGCGCCTTGCAGATCCACGCGACGGGCGTGGCCTCCGGGCCACGCCCGTCGCGTATCCGGGCCCGGTGCCCGGCCGCATGCGGCCACGCCGCGACGGATAGAATGCGCGCATGCCCACCCCCTTCGATGCCCTCAAGCCGCTCGCCGGCCGCGCCCTGGAAACGGCGCTCAACCGCGCCGTGGCGCTGGATCCGGACACCGTCGCCGCGCTGGCCGGCCTCGATGGCCGCCGCATCTCGCTGAGCCTGGAGAGCCCGCCGCTGGCGCTGGAGATCCGTGTCCATGGCGGCTACCTGCAGGTCGGCCCGCCGTTGCGCGAGGCCGACCTGGCCGTGCGCGGCACCCTGGGCGGGCTTCTCGGCCAGTTGCCGTGGATGGCGGCGGCCGCGCGCGGACGCCCGGCCGGGCGCCTGCATGTCTCCGGTGACGCCGAGCTGGCCCGCCGCCTGCAGAAACTGGCCGGCGGCTTCGAGCCGGACTGGCAGCAGCCGTTCGTGGAGGTGTTCGGGCCGGTCATCGGCATCCAGCTGGCCAATGCCGCCGCGGCCGCCCTGCGCGGCGCGCGCGGGCTGGCCGGCGGGCTCGCCCGTTCGGGCGCCGAATACCTGGTGGAGGAATCGCGCGACGTGGTCGGGCGCGCCGAGCTGGCGGCGTTCAATGACGACGTGGACGCCATCCGCGACGACGTCGAGCGCCTGGCCGCGCGCGTGGGCCGCCTGCGCGTACCGGGGGCCACGCCATGAGGGCTGCGCTGCGCGCCTGGCGGATCGCCCGCGTGGTGCTGCGCTACCGCCTGGACTCGCTGCTGGATGGCACCCCGGCCGAACGCTGGCTGCGCCTGGGCAAGCCCTTCGTGCCGCGCGCCGACGCCGCCATCGCCGCGCAGTCCCGCGGGGCGCGCCTGCGCCTGGCATTGCAGGAGCTGGGGCCGATCTTCGTCAAGTTCGGGCAGATCCTCTCCACCCGCCGCGACCTGATGCCGCCGGACATCGCCGAGGAACTGGCCCTGCTGCAGGACCAGGTCGCCCCGTTCGACGGCGCCGCCGCCCAGGCCATCGTCGAGCAGGCGCTGGGCCGCCCGGTGGCCGCGGCCTTCGCCGCGTTCGATACCCGGCCACTGGCGTCGGCCTCGATCGCGCAGGTGCACGCCGCGCGCCTGCACGACGGCCGCGAGGTGGTGGTCAAGGTGCTGCGGCCGGACATCGAGAGGCAGATCGACGCCGACATCGCCCTGCTGCGGTCGCTGGCCGCGGTGGTGGACCGCGCCCATCCGCGCGCCGACCGGATCCGCCCGCAGGCGGTGGTGGCCGAGATCGAGGCCACCCTGGCCGCGGAGCTGGACCTGCAGCGCGAAGGCGCCAACGCCTCGGTGATGCGTCGCTTCTGGAAGGACTCGCCGGACCTGTACGTGCCGGAGGTGGTGTGGTCGCACACCGCACAGCGGGCGCTGACCATGGAGCGGGTGCACGGCATTCCCTCCGACGACATCGCCGCGCTGGATGCCGCCGGCATCGACCGCAAGGTGCTGGCGGCCAAGGGCGTGCGGGTGTTCTACACCCAGGTGTTCCGCGACAACTTCTTCCACGCCGACGCCCACGCCGGCAACATCTGGGTCGACGCCGACCCGGCGCGGCGCGCCAACCCGCGCTTCATCGCGCTGGATTTCGGCATCGTCGGCCAGCTGTCCTCGCGCGACCAGTACTACCTGGCCGAGAACTTCATGGCCATCTTCCACCAGGACTACCGGCGCATCGCCGAGCTGCACGTGGAAGCGGGCTGGATGCCGGCCACGGTGCGCATCGACGAGCTGGAGGCGGCGGCGCGCGCGGTGTGCGAGCCGTACTTCACCCGGCCGCTGAGCGAGGTCTCGCTGGCGGAGGTCCTGGCCAAGCTGTTCCGCACCGCGCAGCGCTACGAACTGACCCTGCAGCCGCAGCTGATCCTGCTGCAGAAGACCCTGCTCAACATCGAGGGCGTGGGCCGACAGCTGGACCCGCAGCTGGACATCTGGGCCGTCGCCCGGCCGGTGCTGGAGCGCATCCTGCGCGAACGCTACAGCCCGAAGCGGCTGCTGCGGGAATTCCGCCAGCGCGCCCCGGAGCTGATGACCCGCGCTCCGGAGATGCCGCGACTGCTGCACACCTGGCTGGAGCAGCAGGTGCAGGGCCGGCACCAGATGGGCATCCATTCGCTGGAGCTGGCCGAACTGGCGCACAGCCTGAAGGTGATGCAGCGGCGCTCGGTCGCGGCGATCCTCGGCGTGGGCCTGCTGCTGGTGGCGGCGGTGCTGTACGCGCTGGAAGCCGGTGGCCCCCGCCTGGCGGGGGTACCGCTGTCGGCGTGGGTGGCCGGCATCGGCGGCCTGTGGGCGATCGTGGCCGCGTTGCCGCGGCGCTGAGCGGCCACCCACTGATCCGGATGTGCAAGGGGCCCGCAGGATGCGGGCCCCTTGCGTTGTGGCGATCGCCGGCACCGGTCCGCCCGGTGCCGGCGGCGCTCAGGGACTGCCGGCGGCCGCCCCGGCCGCGGCGAAGTCGCCGGCGGCGAACACGCTCAGCTGGTCCGGCCGCAGGTGCCGGCGGATCGCCGCGTTGACCTGCTCCAGGGTGAGCGCGCGATAGGTGGCATCCAGGCCGGCGGTGAACGCCATGGTGCGGTTGAAGAACAGCTGGTCCTGCAGCATCCCGGCCACGGTGTCGTCCGATGCCCGCGACTGCTCTCGCCCGGTCAGCAGGCCGGAGACCGCGTCGCGCAGCTCGTCGGCGGTGATGCCGTCGCTGGCCAGGCGCTGCAGCTCCTCGCGCATCGCCGCCTCGACCCGGGCGATGTTCTGGGGCGCGGCGATGGCCTGGACCATCAGGCTGCCGGCGTCATCGGTGCCGGCCAGGCTGTCGTCGGCCTGCAGCGAGCTCTGCACGCCGTAGCTCAGGCCCTCGGCCTGGCGGATGCGGTCGCCGAGGCGGGATTTCAGCGCGCCACCGCCCAGGATGTGGTTGGCGACCACCAGCGCCGGGTAGTCCGGATCGGTGACCCGCAGCGCCAGGTTCTGGCGCGCCAGCAGCACCGCGTTGGGCTTGTCGGGCGCAGGCAGGCGCTGCCGCAGCGGGGCCACCTCGGCATGGGAGGTGGCAATGGGCTGGTAGGGATGGGCGCTGCGCCAGCCTGCGAACAGCCGCTCCAGCTGCGCGCGCACGGCCACCGGATCGAAGTCGCCGACAATCGCGATCTCGCCCTGCGCCGTGCCGTAGAAGTCGCGGTGGAAGGCGACCACGTCCTCGCGCCGGACCGCGCGCACCCCCGCCAGCAGGCCATCGAGGGTATCGGTGTGCAGCGGATGCCCTTGCGGCCACGGATCGAAGTGGCGCGACAGGGCCAGCCCGGCGAGCGAGCCCGGCTCGCTGCGCGAGGCCTCCAGCCCGGTCACCGCCTGCATCTTCAGCTGCTCGAACTCGGCTTCCGGGAAGGCCGGCTCGCGCAGCACCAGGGCCAGCAGGTCCAGGGTCTGCGCCAGGGTGGCGCGGCGGCCGAGCAGGTTCAGGCGCGCACCCTGCAACCCGCCACTGACTTCGCCCTTGGCCTGCAGCTGCTCCAGGCGACGGTCGATCGCCTGCCGGTCCAGGTCGCCAGCCCCTCGCATCAGCATCGCACCGGTCAGGCTGGCGGCGTGCTGGCGGCCGGCCAGCGATGCCGCGTCGCCGAAGCGGAAATACCCGGACACCACCACGGTGCCGCCACGGGTGCGCTTGGGCAGCAGGGCCACTTTCAGCCCGTCACCCAGGACGAGGCGCTCGGTGCGCGACTCGATGTTCAGCGGCGTGGGCTCGAAGTGTTCGCCCGCATCCATCGCCTGGCGCCCGGTGTGGCCGGCGACCACGCGCGCCGCGGGCGGCGCCGCCGGCACCTGCACCCGCTGCACGTTCTCCGATGGCACGAAGCGGGCGAGGGTCCGGTTGTCCGGGCGCAGGTAGGTGGCGGCCACGCGGTTGACGTCGGCGGCGGTCACCGCGGCGATCGCGTCGCGGCTGGTGAACAGCAGGCGCCAGTCGCCGGCGGCGACGAACTCGCTCAAACCCATGCCCACCGCGTTGACGTCGGTGAAATACAGGTCGTAGTCGTTGGCAATGCGCTGCTTGGCCTGGATCACCTCCTCCTCGGTGACCGGGTTGGCGGACAGCTGCTCCAGCTGCGCCAGCAGCACAGCCTCGGCCTGCGCCACGTCGCCATCCTTCGGCTGCACCACCACCGCGGTGAACAGGCCAGGATCGGCCAGCCGGTCCGAACCGGCGCCGGTTCCCGCGGCGATGCGCGGCTCGACCAGCGCCCGGTGCAGGCGCCCGCCGGGGGTGTAACCCACGACCTGGGCCAGCACCGCCAGGGCGGCGTTGTCGGCATGGGTGGCCGCCGGGACGTGGTAGCCGGCGGCGGTCAGGTGCAGGTCGCCCACGCGGCGCACGGTGACCTCGCGCTCGCCATCCTGGGCCGGTTCGATGGTGGGCCGCGCCGGCAGTGGGGCGGACGGCGCGCGCAGCCTGCCGAAGGAAGCCTGCACATGGCGCAGCACCTCGGCCGGCTCGATCCTGCCGGCGACCACCAGGGTCGCGTTGTCCGGGCGGTACCAGTTCCGGTAGAACGCGCGCAGTTGTCCGATGTCCATCGCCTCCACGTCCGAGCGCGCGCCGATGGTCGGCTGGCCGTAGCCATGCCACAGGTAGGCGGTCGAGCGCAGCCGCTGGAACAGCACGTTGCCCGGGTTGTTCTCGCCGGCCTCCAGCTCGTTGCGGACCACCGTCATCTCGCTGTCCAGATCGGCGCGGTCCAGGCGCGAGTTGACCATGCGGTCGGCCTCCATCCGCAGGACCCACTCGAGGTTCCCGGAGCCGGCGGGGAAGGACGCGAAGTAGTTGGTGCGGTCCAGCGAGGTGGTGGCGTTGTAGTCGATGCCGCGGCGCTTCATCTGCGCGCTGATGTCCGCATGGGTGGGCGTGCCCTTGAACAGCAGGTGCTCCAGCAGGTGGGCCATGCCGGTCTGGCCGTAGGTTTCGTGCACCGACCCGACCTGGTAGGTCAGGTTGACGGTCACCGTGGGCGTGGTGGGGTCGGGGAACAGCAGCACACGCAGGCCGTTGCCGAGGGTGTACTCGCTGATGCCCTCGATGCTGGGGCCGGCGCTGATGCCGCGAGGCGGCGCTACCGCGTCGGCCGCCTGCACGGGGATCGACGACGGGGCGAGCAGGGCGAGGGCAAGCGCGAATGCGAGAATGGGTCGTGCGGGGATCATCCTTGGTCTCCAGGGTTGCGGGGTCCGGCCTCCGGCCGGACCCCGAGTGTCTCAGAAGGTTCGCGCGTCCGCAGGTGGCGCGCCGGGGAGGAAGGATGCAGTTGCCGGTGCTGTACGCCGACGCGTGGCTGGCCGTGGTCGACAAGCCGGCCGGGCTGATGGTGCACGACAGCGTGCTGGCCGCCGGCGAGACCGACTTCGCCGCCGACCGCCTGCGCGAACAGTTCGGTCGCCCGGTGTATCTGGTGCACCGGCTGGACCGCGCCACCAGCGGCTGCCTGCTGCTGGCCTTCGACCGCGACAGCGCCTCGGCCCTGGGCAGGGCGGTGATGGCGCAGGCGCTGGACAAGCGCTACCTGGCGGTCTGCCGCGGCTGGCCGGAGGACGCCTTCACCATCGACCATCCGCTGGACGGCGGGCCGGGCAAGCCGCAGAAGAAACCGGCGGTCACCGCATTCACCCGGCTGGCCTGCGGCGAACTCGACGAGCCCTCCGGCGGCTTCCCGACCTCGCGCTACGCGCTGCTGGAATGCCGGCCGCAGACCGGGCGCTTCCGCCAGATCCGCCGGCACCTCAAGCACGCCTCGCACCACCTGGTCGGCGACACCAGCCACGGCGATGGCCGCCACAACCGCGCGTTCCGCATGCGCGGGGTGCACCGGATGCTGCTGCATGCCTGGCAGCTGGGCTTCCCGCACCCGGACGACGGCCGGGCCATCCGGGTGCTGGCGCCGCCGTCGGGCGAGTTCCTCAAGGCGATGGCGCTGTTCGGCTGGACCGTGTCGGACGGCGCGGGCTAGCCACCACGGGGCGCGGCGCGCGCTGCCCGTACAATCCGGCCCATGCCCGCCGAGACGCTCAGCATCAGCCCCGGTCTGGCGATCCCCGAATCGGAGATCGTCGAGCGCTTCGTGCGTGCCAGCGGCGCCGGCGGGCAGAACGTCAACAAGGTTTCCAGCGCGGTGGAGCTGCGGTTCGACATCGCCGGCTCGCCGTCGCTGCCGGAGCCACTGCGCGCGCGCCTGCTCGCCCGCCGCGACCGGCGCCTGACCGAGGAGGGCGTGCTGGTGATCGATGCACAGCGCTTCCGCACCCAGGAACGCAACCGCCAGGACGCGCGCGAGCGGCTGGCCGGCTTCATCGCCGCCAGCCTGGCCGTGCCCAAGACCCGGGTCGCCACCCGGCCGACCCGGGCGTCGAAGCAGCGCCGGCTCGACGGCAAGCGCGAGCGCAGCCAGGTCAAGCGCGGGCGCGGCCGCCCGCCGCTGGAGTGAGCGTGCCTGCCGCCGGACCGCTGCTGCCGGAACTCCCGCCCCAGGTACCGCAGGTACCGCATACGGGCCTGGGCCGCCTGAGCCGCTGGATCGGCCGCAGCGTGCTGCGGCTGGGAGGCTGGCGGGTGGTCGGCGAGGTGCCGCCGGTGGCCAGGCTGGTGGTCATCGCCGCGCCGCATTCCTCCAACTGGGACGGCATCTGGGGCATGGCCGCCAAGCTCGCCCTGGGCGTGGACGTGCGCGTGCTGGGCAAGGCGCAGCTGTTCTGGTGGCCGCTGTCGGTCCTGCTGCGGCGGCTGGGGGTGATTCCGGTGGACCGCACCCGCCCCCAGGGCGTGGTCGAACAGGCGATCGGACTGATGCGGCAGGCGCATTCCATGTGGTTCGTGGTCGCCCCGGAAGGCACCCGCAAGCCGGTCACCGAGTGGAAGCGCGGCTTCTGGAAGATCGCCGACGCCACCGGGGTGCCGGTGCTGATGGCCTACTTCCACTACCCGGAGCGCACCATCGGCTTCGGGCCGCTGTTCCACACCACCGGTGACATGGCGGCCGACATGGCCGCCGTGCGTGCCTGGTACCGGCCATGGATGGGCCGCAACCGCGGCACTACCTGAAGGAGTGCGCATGGGCGTGGCGCTGGTCTGGTTCCGTGACGACCTCAGGCTGGACGACCATCCGGCGCTGCGCGCCGCCCTGGAGCGGGGCCTGGTCCCCGTGCCGGTGTACATCCACGCGCCGGACGAGGAGGGCGCGTGGGCCCCGGGCGCGGCCTCCGATGCCTGGCGCCGGCGTTCGCTGGAGGCACTGGCCGCCGCGCTGGAACGGCGGGGCTCGCGGCTGCTGATGCTGCACGGCCCCAGCCTGGGCACGCTGCAGGCCGTTGCCGCCCTGACCGGCGCCGAGGCGGTGCTGTGGAACCGCCGATACGAGCCGCACATCGAGGCGCGGGACACCCGGATCAAGCGCCAGCTGCGCCAGGACGGGCTGCACGCGGAGAGCTTCAACGGCTCGCTGCTGTTCGAGCCCTGGGAGGTGGAGACCCGGCAAGGCGACCCGTACCGGGTGTTCACCCCGTTCTGGAAGAACGCCCTGGCGCACTGGCGCCCGCGCCCGCTGTGGGACGCGCCGGCGCGGCTGCCGTCACCGGACCTGGCAGGCGCCCCGGAGGGCCGGCACCTGGACGCGATCGTCCCGCCGCCCCGGCCGGCGTGGGACACGGGCTTCTGGCAGGCGTGGGCGCCCGGCGAGGCCGGCGCGCGGGCGCGCCTGCAGCACTTCGTCGAACACGGCCTGCACGGTTACGCCGCCGCCTGCGACCGCATGGCCGAGGACGGCACCTCGCGGCTGTCCCCGCACCTGCACTTCGGCGAGATCTCGGTGCAGCGCGTGGCGGCGGCGGTGGCCGCCACCGGCGAGGCGGTGCCCGCGGCGGACCGGCAGCGGCTGCTGGCCGAGCTGGGCTGGCGCGAGTTCGCCCACCACGTGCTGCACCACTACCCGCACGTGGCCGACCAGGACCTGGACCCGCGCATGGCCGACTTCCGCTGGGCGCGGCCGCTGCGGGCCACGCTGGAGGCCTGGGAGCAGGGCCGCACCGGCGTGCCCGTCATCGATGCCGGCATGCGCCAGCTGTGGCAGACCGGCTGGATGCACAACCGCGTGCGCATGGTGGTGGCCAGCTGGCTGACCAAGCACCTGCGCATCCACTGGCGCCACGGCGCGCGCTGGTTCTGGGACACCCTGGTGGATGCTGACCTGGCCAACAACACTCAGGGCTGGCAGTGGGCGGCCGGCACCGGCGCCGACGCCGCGCCCTATTTCCGGGTGTTCAATCCGGTCAGCCAGGCGCAGAAGTTCGACCCGCAGGGCGAGTACATCGCGCGCTGGCTGCCGGAGCTGGCCCCGTTGCCGGCGCCGGCCCGGTTCGCGCCGTGGCAGCACCCCGAGCTGCTGCGGCGGTATGCGCCGCGCTATCCGCGCGCGCCACAGGTCGACCTGGCGGCCGGCCGGGCGGCGGCGCTGGAGGCGTTCGCGGCCCTGCGTGCCGGCCGCTCGGGCTGAGCGGGGACGTGCGCCGGCCGCGGCGGCCTTGCCCGCTCAGCGTTCGGAATGGCCGCTCTGGTCGTACTCGCGCGGTGCCATCAGGTCGGGCCGGATCAGCGCGATGAAGGCGCGCGCCTGCGGGGAGAGCACCCGGCCCTTGCGCACGATCACCCCGTAGCTGCGCGCCGGGAAGAACGCCGCCAGCGAACGCGAGCCCAGCCGCGCCTCGTCGCCCTCGCCCAGGCAGACCGCCGGGACGATCGACACGCCCAGCCCCATGGCGACGTACTGCTTGATCACATCCCAGCCGCTGACCTCCAGCGCCACCGTATACGGCACCCGGTTCTGCTGCAGGACCAGGTCGACCAGGCGCCAGGTCACCTGCCGCCGGGGCGGCAGGATCAGGGGGTGGCCGGCCAGGTCCGCCAGTTCCAGCCGGGCCTTGCGCAGCAGCGGGTGCCCCGGCGGGGCCACCAGCCGCTGCTCGAAGCGGTGCGCGGCCTCGTAGCTGAGGTCGGCCGGCACGTCGAGCAGGGTGCCTACCACCAGGTCCACCGCGTCCTCGCGCAGCAGGTCGGTGCCTTCGCCGGTGACCACGTTGTTGAGCACCAGGTGCACCTCGGGGTACTGCTGGCGGAAGGCGGCGACGATCTTGGGCAGCAGGTAGAGGATGGTCGAGCTGTTGGCGGCGATCCGCAGCTCGCCAGCATCCAGCCCGCGCACCCGCTCGCGGAAGCTGCCTTCCAGCCCGTCCAGCTGCTCGACCAGGGGCAGGGCCATCTCGTACAGCACCTCGCCCTGGCGGGTGGGTACCAGGCGTCGCCCGCTGCGCTCCAGCAGGGGCGTGCCGAGGTCACGCTCCAGCGCCTGCAGCTGCAGGGTGATGGCGGGCTGGGAGACGAACAGCGCCTCCGCCGCGCGTGACACGGAGCCCAGGCGCACGGTCTGGCAGAACGCGCGCAGCGGTTTCAACCGGTCGGATTTGTAGGAAAAACGAGGGCTTGCGGCCTGTGGCATCCCGGATTCCGCAGCCTCATAAGGTGGACTTATGAACTACATTGACAAAACTGCTTTGTCAAATACATGTCCCGGGCCGCAGCGTGGATGCCCGACCGCTGCAGGAGCCCCGCCATGTCCGCGACCGCCCCCTCCGCCATTCCCGCCCGGCCCGGTCTGGCTCCGCCACCGGTGCGTGCGGTGCCCGCTACCGTCCCCAAGGGCGCCGCCGGGCTGTCGCTGACGCGGCGGATCGCCGGCCAGGATCAGCTGCTCCCCGCGCCGCTGCTGGGCCTGCTGGTGTCGCTGCACCGGGCGGTGGAGCCGGACCGCCGGGTCCTGCTGGCCGCGCGCCGCCAGCGCCAGGCGTTCTTTGACGCCGGCGGCCTGCCGGATTTCCGCGCCGACACCGTCCACATCCGCGAGGGCGGGTGGAAGGTCGCGCCAATCCCCGCCGCACTGCAGGACCGCCGCGTGGAAATCACCGGGCCGGTCGATCCGAAGATGGTGATCAACGCGCTGAACTCCGGCGCGCACTGCTACATGGCCGATTTCGAGGACTCCACCGCCCCGGCCTGGCGCAACCTGCTGGCCGGCCAGCGCGCACTGGCCGGTGCGGTCGAAGGCTCGCTGGCCTTCGAGGCGGAGAACGGCAGGCAGTACCGCCTGCGTCCGTACGAGGAGCGCGCCGTGCTGATCGTCCGTCCGCGCGGCTGGCATCTGGACGAGAAGCATGTGCGCGTGGACGGCGAGCCGATCGCCGGCGGCCTGTTCGACATGGCGGTGTTCGCGTACCACAACGCGCGCACCCTGATGGCCAACGACCGCGGCCCGTACTTCTACCTGCCCAAGCTGCAGTCGATGGAGGAGGCGGCGCTGTGGGAGGCCGCACTGGCCCACGTCGAGGCCTTCCTGGGCCTGCCGCACGGCCAGATGAAGGCCACCGTGCTGATCGAGACCCTGCCGGCGGCGTTCGAGATGGACGAGATCCTGCACGCGCTCAAGGACCGCATCGTCGGCCTGAACTGCGGGCGCTGGGACTACATCTTTTCCTACCTGAAGACCTTCCGCGCCCACGCCGGCAAGGTGCTGCCCGAGCGCGGCCAGGTGACCATGACCCAGCCGTTCCTGAAGGCCTACTCGGAACTGCTGGTACGCACCTGCCACCGCCGCGGCGCGCACGCGATGGGCGGCATGGCCGCGCAGATCCCCAACGCCGCCGACCCGGTGGCCAACGAGCAGGCCCTGGCCCGCGTGCGCGCGGACAAGCTGCGCGAGGTCACCGCCGGCCACGACGGCACCTGGGTGGCGCATCCGGCGCTGATCCCCGTGGCGCGGGAGGTGTTCGACGCGCACATGCCCACGCCCCATCAGCACCACGTCCTGCGCGCGGACGTGCAGGTCACCCGCGACGACCTGATCCGCCCGTGCGAGGGCACGATCACCCGCGAGGGTTTCGAGAACAACGTCGAGGTCTGCGTGCGCTACCTGGCCGCATGGCTGGACGGCAACGGCTGCGTCCCGATCCACGGGATGATGGAGGACGCGGCCACCGCCGAGATCGCCCGCGCCCAGCTGTGGCAGTGGCTGCACCATTCGGACCCGCGCGGCTGCCACGCCGACGGCAGCCCGGTGCACCTGGCCGACGGCACGGTGATCGACTTCGCCCTGTTCGAACGCACCCTGGCCGCCCTGCCCGGGCGCCTGGGCGACACCGCCGGGCTGCCCGGCGGCGGGCGCATCGCCGAGGCCGCCGCCCTGCTCGACGAGCTGACCCGCGCCTGCCAGCTGGTCGAGTTCCTGACCCTGCCGGCCTACGCCCGGCTCGACTGAGCCGCGCCCGGGCGCACACGCCCGGTCCATCCGCCGCACGTTCCGGCTTCTGGCCGGGACGACGGCCCCGCCACCGGCCCCACCGCCCGCCCCACGCGCACCACCGGTGACCCCCGCCCCCACGCCCCACGGAGACCCACCATGAGCACGCTGAAGACCGCCGAGCAGATCCAGCACGAATGGAACACCGACCCGCGCTGGGCCGGCATCACCCGCAATTACACCGCCGCCGACGTGGTCCGCCTGCGCGGCACGATCCCGGTCGAGTACTCCATCGCGAAGCTCGGCGCGCAGAAGCTGTGGCGGCACCTGCACGAGCAGGACTTCGTCAACGCGCTGGGCGCGCTGACCGGCAACCAGGCCATGCAGCAGGTCAAGGCGGGGCTGAAGGCGATCTACCTGTCCGGCTGGCAGGTGGCCGCCGATGCCAACCTGGCCGGGCAGATGTACCCGGACCAGTCGCTGTACCCGGCCGACTCGGTGCCGGCGGTGGTCAGGCGCATCAACAACACCCTGCTGCGCGCCGACCAGCTGCACCATGCCGAGGGCAACGACGGCGTCGACTTCCTGCAGCCGATCGTGGCCGATGCCGAGGCTGGCTTCGGCGGCGTGCTCAACGCCTTCGAGCTGATGAAGGCGATGATCGAGGCCGGCGCCGCCGGCGTGCACTTCGAGGACCAGCTGGCCTCGGTGAAGAAATGCGGCCACATGGGCGGCAAGGTGCTGGTGCCGACCCGCGAGGCGGTGGAGAAGCTCAACGCCGCGCGCCTGGCCGCCGACGTCATGGGCGTGCCGACCCTGCTGATCGCGCGCACCGATGCCGAGGCTGCCGACCTGCTGACCTCCGACATCGACGACAACGACAAGCCGTTCTGCACCGGGCAGCGCACGGTCGAGGGCTTCTACAAGGTGCGCAACGGTCTGGAACAGTCGATCAGCCGCGGCCTGGCCTACGCCCCCTACGCGGACCTGGTGTGGTGCGAGACCGGCAAGCCGGACCTGGAGTTCGCGCGCAGGTTCGCCGAGGCGGTCCATGCGAAGTTCCCCGGCAAGCTGCTGGCCTACAACTGCTCGCCGAGCTTCAACTGGAAGAAGAACCTGGACGACGCCACGATCGCGAAGTTCCAGAAGGAAATCGCCAGCTACGGCTACAGGTTCCAGTTCATCACCCTGGCCGGCTTCCACGCGCTGAACTACTCGATGTTCAACCTGGCGCACGGCTATGCCCGCCGCCAGATGAGCGCCTTCGTCGAACTGCAGGAAGCGGAGTTCGCCGCGGCCGAGCGTGGCTTCAGCGCGGTCCGGCACCAGCGCGAGGTGGGCACCGGCTACTTCGACGCGGTCACCCAGGCCATCCAGCAGGGACAGTCATCGACCACCGCGCTGGCCGGGTCCACCGAGGAGGCGCAGTTCCAGGACCGCGACGCGGCCTGAGCACGTGGCGCCGGCACCGGGAAACCGGCGCCGGCGGCCCGGCCGAACTGTGACGGGGCTGGCAATTGCCGTGGTATCTTGCGCGATCCCCGGGGGAAGCGGTGGAGCGAGGGAATGTCCGGCGACGGTGTGGCGTGGGGCACGCTGCAGGATTGGACCACTGAGGGACGGGACGAGGCCGCGGCGACGCTGGCCGCGCGGGAGTACGCGCTGTTCGCGTCCATGGGCCGCTCCCGCCAGGTGCGCGCGGGCGAGTGCCTGTTCCGCCGTGGCGAGGTCGGCCGGCTCATGTACCTGGTGGTGGAGGGCGAGGTCGAGCTGGACTTCGGCAGCGACCTGGCGCTCAAGCAGCTCGGCCCCCGCGAATTCTTCGGCGAACTCGGCCTGCTGGTCGGCGAACACACCCGCAGCGCCGATGCCACCGCCGTGCGCGACACCCGCCTGGTGGAGCTGGGCGAGGACGGGTTCCAGCAGCTGGTCGAGCGCGATCCCGCCCTGGTGGCGCAGTTCCTGCGCCGCGCCATCACCCGCGTGGTGCTCAACGAGCAGGGCCTGATCCGGCAGCTGCGGCGCCGCAACCACGACCTGGAAACGGCGCTGGACGACCTCTACGCCACCACCCACCAGCTCAACCAGACCGAAGAGCTGATCCGCATCGACGAGCTCACCGGCCTGTACAACCGGCGCGGGCTGACGCTGCACCTGCAGGAATGCCGCCGGGTCGGCTTCAAGGGTGGGCTGGGACTGCTGGTGGTGGACTGCGACCGCTTCAAGCGCGTCAACGACGAGCATGGCCACCTGGTGGGCGACCGCGTGCTGCAGAACATCGCCGCCATGCTGCGCTCGGCGGCCGGCCCGGACGACGTGCCCTGCCGCCTGGGCGGCGACGAGTTCTGCCTGCTGGTGCAGGCGCAGACGCCGCAGGAGGTGCTGCGCTACGCCGAGTTCGTGCTGGCCACCACCCGCAACCTGCTGAACCTGCAGCAGGCCGTGCCGGCGATCTGCCCGGTGAGCGTCGGCGCCTGCCTGGTCGACACCGGTCGCGAATGGAACGACTGGTACGCCTCTGCCGACGAGGCCCTGTACGAGGCCAAACGCCAGGGCGGCAACCGCGTGTGCTGGACCGGGGAACACCCCGGGCCCCTGGCCTGAGGAGGCCGCCCATGAATGGTGCAACCGCCCCGACCGTCGATGCGCCCCAGCTGCGCACCCTGCTGCTGACCGACCTGTGCGATTCCACCGCCGTGGTCGAGCGGCTCGGCGACGCCGGCGCGGCGGCCTTCTTCCGTGCCCACGACAGTTTCGTGCTCGGCCTGCAGCAGCGCTGGCGCGGCCGCCTGATCGACCGCTCCGACGGTCTGCTGCTGATCTTCGAGCGCCCGCTGGATGGCCTGGGCTTCGCCCTGGACTACCGGGCCGGGCTGGAGAGCCTCGGCAAGACGCACGGCATCACGCCGCTGCGCGCGCGCGCCGGCCTGCATGTCGGTGAGGTGCTGATGTGGCACAACAGCGACGAGGCGGTGCAGGCCGGTGCCAAGTCGATGGAGATCGAGGGCCTGGCCAAGCCCCTGGCCGCGCGGTTGATGCAGCTGGCCCGGCCCGGGCAGATCCTGCTGTCGTCGGTGGCCGGGCCGCTGGTGCGCCGCGCCGCGCGCGAGCTGGGCCCGCGGGGCGAAGCGCTGCAGTGGCGCTCGCACGGGCGCTGGCGCTTCAAGGGCATGCCCGAGGTGCAGGAGGTTCACGAGGTCGGCGAGCCCGGGCTGGCGCCACTGCGGGCGCCGCGCGGCGATTCCAAGACCCGCCGCGACCTGCCGCTGTGGCGGCGGCCGATGGCGTTGATGGCCGAGGCCGTGGTGGTGCTGGGGCTGGGCGTGGCGCTGTGGATGTTCACCCGCTCCGAGCCGGCGATCGCCTTCGCCGAGCGCGACTGGGTGGTGGTCGCGGACCTGCGCAACCTGACCGGCCAGCCGGTGCTGGACCAGTCGCTGGCGCAGGCGTTCCGGATCAGCCTGGAGCAGTCGCGCCACGTCAACGTGCTCAGCGACCTGAAGGTCCAGCAGACCCTCGAGCAGATGCGGCTGGATCCGCAGTCCACCGTGCTGGACCGTGCCATCGCCTCGCAGGTGGCGGTGCGCGAGGGCGCGCGCGCGGTGATCGTGCCGGTGGTCAACGAGGTCGACGACCAGCTGCAGTTCTCGGTGGAAGTGATCGACCCGGCGACGCAGCACACCGTCCATACCGAGCAGGCCGCTGGCCGGGGCCTGGGTTCGGTGCTGGCCTCCATCGACCGCGTTTCGGCGGGGCTGCGCGGCAATTTCGGCGAGGCCGTGGCCTCGGTGCGCAAGCACTCGCGGCCGCTGCCACAGGCGACCACTTCCAACCTGGAGGCGTTGCGCGCCTATGCGCTGGCCGAGGAAGCCATGGCCCAGCGCAGCTGGGACGAGGCGCGCGGCCTGTTCGAGAGCGCGGTCCGCCTGGACCCGCAGTTCGCGCGCGCCCACCTCGGCCTGGCGAGCATCGCCTGGGCCTCCGGCGACGTTGCCCGGGCCCGGCGCCACGTCGGCGACGCCAGCCGGGTGCGCGACAGGCTCACCGCGCGCGACCAGCTGCAGGTCGATGCCTGGCAGGCCGAGATCGCGCCGGCCGGCGGCTCGCTTTCGCACTGGCTGACCATGGCCCGGCTGTACCCCGACCACTACACGGCGCATTCCAACGCCTCCTGGCACCTGCTGGCGGAGAACCGCTTCGAGGAGGCGCTGGAGCACGCGCGCCTCGGCTCGGCGGCCCAGGCCCCCAGGCGTACCTACACCCTCGTGCACGTGGCCCGCGCGCTCACCGCGATGGGCCGTGCCGACGACGCGCTGGTCGCCCTGGAGCAGGCTGCCCAGGCCGGCAAGGCCGCGCAGGCAGGCGCCCGTGCCGAGGCCCTGCTCCTGCGCGGGCAGCGGACCGAGGCGCTGGCGCTGCTGGAGGCGATCAAGCCCGAGGACGGCCTGCCGCTGTGGCTGCACGCGCAGCGCGGGCTGGTGACCATCGCCCTGGACGCGCGCGACGGCGAGCGTGCCCGGCGCCTGGCGGCGCGCATGCGCAAGGAGGCCGCCGCCCTGCCGGCGCCGTATCCGCGGCACTTCGCGCTCAACGACCTGGTGGTGCGCGTGGCGGCCGGCGAGACGCTGCCGCTGGCCGAGCTGGCCGAGGCCGAGACCCAGGCGCGCGCGGTGCTGGCCGATGCCGACATGCCCGCGCGCTACGAGGAGCTGTTCCGCTACGCGGTGCTCGCCTACCTGGCCCAGCGCAGTGGCCAGCCGGCGCTCGCCGGACGGTGCCTGGAATGGCTGGTGCCGGAGGCCCAGCGCCTGCGCAACCGCCAGCTGGACAAGATCGTGGCGCTGGTGCGAGCCAACCAGTTGCGCCTGGAGGGGCGCCCGGTGGAAGGCGTCGAACTGCTCAAGCCCCACCTGGACGGCACCGAGCTGGTGCAGGCGCGCGTGGTCATGCGCGAGCTGGCGCCAGCGGCCGGCGAGCACGGGCGCTGGCTGCGCGAGCATCGCGGCCAGGCGTTGGGCGAGGTCATCGCCGAACAGGTGCTGCAGCCGCTGAACGTGGTGGACGTCGCCGCGGGCGGCCCGGCTGCGGTCGCCGCACGCTGAAGGACCGTGGTCTGCACGATCCTCCAGCAGCCGCGCCGGTCAGGCGGTGCCCAGCGATTCCCCGATCCGGCCGGCCTCGAAGTTGAAGATCACCGACATGATCGCGTTGCTGCCCAGGTGCGCGCGCAGCGCGTCGCGCGCCGCGGCGATCTCCTCCTTGGAGGCGAGCACGGTGGTCTGCGCGCACAGCAGCGGATCTTCCGCCGGCGGCGTATAGCCCAGCGATGCCAGCGCGGCGCGTGGATCGCTGGCGAACAGCGCGCGGAAGGTGTCGTCGCTGGAAAGCCGGTGCAGCAGTTCGTCGATGATGGACGGATCCATCGGCTGGCTGGGCATTGCGTGTTCCCCCTGGGATGCGCGCCGGTTGGCGCGGTGGGGCATCGTCGTGCCTGGTCTGGGGATATGCAAGGTTGAACGGAGGACGGATGGAGCTGCGCCGGTGTGCCGTGCTGTACCTGGAGCCCAGGGAGCAGGTGGGGTTCGATCTGGGCTCGCTGCTGGCAGGCGGTGACGGCCTGCGCCGGAGCCGGGAGTGGGTCGCGCACGCGCCGCACCTGGCACGACCGGTGGGGGTGGATGCCGGCGGGTTCGCGCTGCTGGGGGCCGCGTCGGCCGAGGCATGGGCCACGTGCGAGGCGCTGTCGCCCGGCGCACCGGAGGCGGTGGGCGCGCTGCTGGACGCAGGGCTGCTGATCGCCGCCGCGCCGGTGGAGCAACGGCATGTCCTCCACGCCGATCGTGATTGCCGGGTGCGTGCCGGCCACTGGTGGCCGCCGGCGGCGATGATGCACGCGGCCGCGCGCTGGCAGGGCCGTGACGCGGCCGCGGCTACCGAGGCGGCCGGGCTGGCCACCGCCAGCGGATTGCGCCAGAACCTCGGCGTACCGCCGCCGGCCGTCGCCGCGCGTGGCGGCCACGGCCCGCCGCTGGCGCTTGCCCGTGCGGTGGCGACCGGGAACCTGGACCAGCTGCTGCGCCGGCGCATCACCTGCCGCAACTTCGATCCGCATCGCCCGTTGCCCCAGGCGGCCCTGGCGTCGATGCTCGAGCGGGTGTTCGCCGCCCATGGCGACTGGCGGGCCGACGAGGACACGGTGTTCCTGAAGAAAACCAGCCCGTCCGGCGGCGGCCTGCATCCCACCGGGGCCTACCTGCTGGTCCAGCGCGTGGAGGGGGTGCCGGCCGGCCTCTACCACTACCACCCGGTGCAGCACGCGCTGGAGCCCCTGGCGCCGGTGGCCGGCCCGCTGGATGCGCTGGCACTGCGCATGGTTGCCGGCCAGCACTGGTTCGCCGAGGCGCCGGTGCTGGTGGTGCAGGCGGCCCGCTTTGCACGCTCGTTCTGGAAGTACCGCGGCCATCCCAAGGCCTACCGTGCCCTGGTCATGGACGCCGGGCACCTCTCGCAGACCCTGTACCTGGCCGCCACCGACCTGGGCCTGGGGGCCTTCGTCACCTGTGCGGTCAACGAGGTCGACATCGAACAGGCCTTCGGCCTGGATCCGCTGGAAGAGGGAGTCATGGCGGTGTCCGGGTTCGGCTGGCCGGACCCGTGCAGGCGCAATGCCGAGTTCGATCCCCAGGGTCAGGTGTGGGCGGACGGCCGCCGACGCTAGTCCCGCGCCGTTGCGACACCGGCGCAGTCATTCCGGGGCCTGGAACCCTGCTGCACGGGCGCGCGCAGCCGTTGCCCGTGGGCGGCCCGCAGCCTTCGATGCCGTGCAGGCGGGAACCAGCGTACCCGCCCGCCCGCGACCGGCAGGCGCAGCTGCGCCGCTCGCCCGGGCGGTGCCGGCCTGGCCGGCACCGCGGCAGGGCCTTACTTGCGCACGTCCTGGGTGTGCGAGCCCAGCGCCTCGGCCAGGCCCGGCACGCCGTCGGCGCCGGCCGGCACGGTGATGCTCGAGCCGGACAGGTCCTCGCCGATCGGCTGCACCCGGCCGCCCAGGCACTGGCCCAGGAAGCCCTCGGTCACCGCGTTGAACGCCTTGTTGTTCTCCGGGCGGGCGAACCCGTGGCCCTCGTCGGGGAACAGCACGTAGGTCACCGGGATGTCCTTGGCCTGCATCGCCTGCACGATCTGGTCGCTCTCGGCCTGCTTGACCCGCGGATCGTTGGCGCCCTGGCCGATCAGCAGCGGCTTGCGGATCTGGTCGGCACGGGTCAGCGGCGAGCGCTCGGTCAGCCAGGCGCGGCCTTGCTCGGTGCGCGGGTCGCCCATGCGGCGGGTCAGCTGTTCGAAGAAGCTGGCCCAGTACGGCGGCACGGTGGCCAGCAGGGTGTTGAGGTTGGACGGGCCGACGATGTCCACGCCGCAGGCGAAGGTGTCCGGGGTGAACGCCAGCCCGGTCAGCGTCGCGTAGCCGCCGTAGCTGCCGCCCATGATCGCCACCTTGTCGGCCGTGGTCACGCCCTCGGCCACGGCCCACTGCACCGCGTCGATCAGGTCCTCGTGCATCTTGCCGGCCCACTCGCCGTCGCCGGCGTTGGTGAAGGCCTTGCCGAAGCCGGTGGAGCCGCGGAAGTTGACCGTCAGCACCGCATAGCCGCGGTTGGCCAGCCACTGGTCGTAGCTGCTGTAGCCGTAGCTGTCGCGCGCCCACGGGCCGCCGTGCACCAGCAGCACCATCGGCACCGGCTGGTCGGCCTTGCCGTCGGCGTTGGTGTCGGCGTGCGCGGGCAGGGTGAGGTAGCTGGGCAGGGTCAGGCCGTCGCGCGACTTCAGCTCCAGCGGCCACATCGGCTGCAGCGGCTTGCCTTCCAGCGCCGGGCGCGCCGAGAACAACCGGGTGAGCTTGCCGCCGCTGCCGGGCGTGCGGTCGTAGCGGTAGTACACCACCGGCGATTCGGCGGCCGAATAGGCGACGATCCAGGTGCGGTCATCGAGCGTGCGCGCATTGACGCCCGCCTCGCCCGGGCCGATGCCCTTGAGCACGTCCAGGTCGGCGGCCAGCGCGTCGCCGACCGGCTTCCATTCCTCGCGCAGGTAGTTCACCGACACCGCCTGCAGCTGGCCGGTGCGCGGGTCGCTGAGCCCGCCGCCGATGTCGGCGCGCGCGTCCTCGGCAAGCAGGGTGCGCTGGCCGCTGGCGCTGTCCACCGCATACACCGCGGCGGTATCGCGCTGCCGCGAGTCGGCCATGTACAGGGTGCTGCCGTCGTGGGTCAGGCCGAGCGTGCTGGTGGTGAGCACGTCCTCGAACGGGATGTCGTCCACCTTTTCCCAGCCGTTGCCGGCGCGCCTGAGCACGTCCATGCCGCCGTCGGGACGGGCGCGCTGGGCATAGCGCAGGCCGTAGTCTCCGTCGACCAGGTAGCCGGCGATCTGCTGGGTGTTCTTCTCCACCAGGGTGCGCTGGCCGCTGGCCAGCTCGACCCGGTACAGGTCATGCCACTGCGCGTCGCGGTCGTTCATGCCGACCAGGATGCTGTCCGGATGCGACGGGCTGACCGACACTACCTGGGCCGTGGTCTTCGCGAAGGGGGTCAGGTCGCGCGCCTCGCCGCCGGTGAGGTCCACCGCATGGAGGTGGAAGTCCTCGTCGCCGCCGGTGTCGCGCAGGTACAGCAACGTGTCCGGACGGAAGGACCAGAAGTAGTTGCGGATGCCGCGTGCGTCGTCGCGGGTCACCGCGCGTGCGGCGGACGGATCGTCCACCGGCGCCACCCACACGTTGAGCACGCCGTCCACCGGCGCCACCCAGCTGAGGTACTTGCCATCCGGGCTGATCTGCACGCCGGCCCGCTCGGGGTTGCCGAACAGCGCATCGCGCGGGATCAGCTCGACCTCCTTCGGCGCGGCCGGGGCGTCGGGCGTGGCGGCGACCGGATCCGGCTCGCCCTTGCAGGCGGCCAGCGCCAGGGCGAGCCCGGCGACAAGCAGTGTGGTGCGGTGCATGGAAGGCTCCAGCGCATGCCGGGATGGCAGCGGAACGGCGACGCTAGCGTGCCCGGCCGGCGGACGTCGACAGCCACAAGCCATGGGCGCGGCCGCCGCCGACGGACGGTAGGCCGCAGGCGTGCGCCGGGCCGGCGACTCAGTCGCGCAACAGCAGCGGCGCACGGTAGCCAAGGGCCTCGGCCAGGTGCGGCCGGCCGATGGCCTCGCTGGCGTACAGGTCGGCGATGGTGCGGGCCACGCGAAGAACCCGGTGCAGGCTGCGCGCGGTCAGCTGCAGGCGTTCGGCGGCCTGTTCCAGCAGGGCCTGTTCCGGTGCGGCCAGGGCGCAGCAGGCGGCCAGCGCGGCGGGCGGCAGGTGGGCGTTGAGGCCGGCACCGCGCGCCTGCTGGCGCCGCCTGGCCGCTTCCACCCGGCCCCGCACGCTGGCACTGGGTTCGGCCGGCGGGGCATCGGCGCGCAGCTGCGCCGGCGGCAGGCGCGCCATCGCCAGGTGCAGGTCGATCCGGTCCAGCAGCGGTCCGGACAGCCGGCCCCAGTAGCGGGCGACCATGTCCGGGGTGCAGCGGCAGCGCGCCGAGGGGTCGCCCGCGTATCCGCACGGGCACGGATTCATCGCCGCCACCAGCTGGAACCGCGCCGGGAACTCCGCGCTGCGCCCGGCGCGGGATACCGTGATCCGGCCTGATTCCAGCGGCTCGCGCAGCACCTCCAGCGCGCCGCGCTGCCACTCCGGCAGTTCATCCAGGAACAGCACGCCGTTGTGCGCCAGCGAGATCTCCCCCGGCCGGGGCGGATTGCCGCTGTGACTTCCATTTAAATAGGCGACTAGATGAATTGCAAACAGAGGCCCTGAGGCGGATGATCCCAGCAAATTGCGCGAACGATCTCTGCAATAGAAACGACTGCCTCTGGGATGCTGCCTAA